>Ga0307514_10000786_pt1 | contig 52567 bp, 52 predicted proteins | sample 16_EM_MG_FD_203088 | JGI IMG/M metagenome (GOLD analysis project Ga0307514, IMG submission 203088) | Populus trichocarpa ectomycorrhiza microbial communities from riparian zone in the Pacific Northwest, United States - 16_EM | ecosystem: Host-associated > Plants > Roots > Unclassified | place... | reverse complement strand
CTTTTTCTCTGTCTAGCCTCTCTCTTTCTTCCCTGAGCTGAACCACATCCTCAGCTGTATACACACGAGCTTTACCCAGGTGGCGGCGGTCCTTTGCTGCTACTGCAGTGGTGTCCTTTGCCCCTGAGCGAAGTGTTCTCAGCATTTCATCTCCTAATTCCTTATCTGCAAGTACACCCTGAGCTGACCTTCCCAGCTGTGCAATAAGAGCCTTCAGCTTGAGAGAGGAAGGTGATTGGTGAGTGACAAGGTGAAGTGCACTGCGGGCTAATCAGCTTACAGCTCTGGGCTGTCTGGGGGTTGCACTGAGGAATGGAGTGGGAGTGGCTGGCAGGGATTCAAATCGAGTGATATTTCGTGACTGTCGAAGAAATACCTTGCGTGGGTTAAAAGGCCAGATCCCAGTTGCCTCAAAGGCACTCAAGATGTTTTTCTTGGTATATGCTGCAGCTCTAGCGCGTGTGACAAGTCTGTAGGAATGAATTAGAGTGGAGTATAGAGTGATATGGCAGGTAGACTTACTTATAAAACAGTCCTTTCTTAATTGCATTCCCTCCTTTTCTAACCCATATATCCAGCTCATTGCTATAGCAGCGGGAAAGAGGACCAAACAGCCCAACATCTAGAGGTTGTAGGATGTGTGTAGAGTGTGCAGGAAGGCAAATAGGGTGAATATTTCTTTTCAAGCAAAAATCGAAAAATTGCCATGTGAGATGAGAGCCATGCCCATCAAGGATTAGAATCCGTGGCTTGCCCTTTGCACTGTAATAGTTAGCATGAGCAGGAGGTCAATCCAATGGTACAAACATCTTAGTAGTATATTTCTCAAAGTTCTGTTCCACCCATTCCAGTCCCAATTCATTGTCAGTCCAGCCTTTAGTTGACCATGCAAATGTTGCTTGCTCTTTATCTTGCACCCCAGCATGCCATCCCAGTAGATGCTTTCCTCCCTTATAGATATACATGGGTGGTATAACTCTACCATCTGCAGCAATACACTCTATAACTGTAACCATTTCGCGATTTCAATCCTGGGTATAGCGAGGATTCTTTCTACCTCTACGGCATATAACCTTTACTTTAAGAGCCTGACCAAGTAGAAAGCCCTTTTCATCCATGTTGTAAATGTTTTCTGGTTGTGCATTGAGCTTTCTGACAAGTTTTCCAAGCTACAGTGACTAGTATTAGCTTAAAATAAATGTATAGACTAAAATGATATACCTTGCGAAAAAAGTCCTTTAAAATTGCAGGATCATTTGCATTAGCCCTTTGTCGATCTAGACGTTGGCTGAACTTTGCAGTGACTGCAGGATGGCGGTTGAGAAAGCGTGTCATCCAGTGCTTACCAAGTTGTAGTCGCCGATGTGGAGGTAGTAGGGACATCGCAAATGCCTTAACCATCTTCGCTTGCAATGGATGTCCCAAGTCATCTAGAGTCTCACAAAACCTAACAATTGATTTCTCCTCTTCCAGAGTAAGCAGCTGCTCCTTCTCATGTGCTGCACTCCTTGGCTGTGCTCCTCTAAGTCGGTCTCGCAAGGTTCCATATGGTATACCATATGTTGAAGCAGCAGCGCGAATAGATGGTTCAAGACCTGAACGGTATGCATGTTTGGCTTCGCGAATGTCATTCTCTCTGTCAGTTGCATCACTGCACTTCACTCTGCCCATGGTTGCGTTGTTGCGGGGAGTGAGTGAAAATTGAGTTCTGTGCGGGGTAATTAAGCATCCCTGCTCCGGGCGCTTGCGTGCTTTTTTGCGTGATCGGTTGCTAGGTCATGGGCGGTTACACCATAAATTACGTTATAATTTACAATTCACTTTGACAGAAAGTTTTATTTGCTACTAAAGAAGACTTGATAAAAAGGACGGCCTCTGATGACCATTTTTGGACGTGTGGTGAGGTGGTTGCGCGGGCGGCCCGTATGGGTCGGGAACCGTTACGATCCAGGGGATACTATTGTTTTTGAGTACATACGAAATCCAGTACTAACTATACAATCCTTCCAGAAAATCATTGTCAACCAATTTCCAAAGCTCTGCTCGACGGTTCCCATCATTATCGAGTATAATCCCATACATGACCTCGAAATCCAGCACCTCGGCAAGTTCTTCCGGATTGGCAATAGTTCCTCCATCGACTTCCTGCAGCAACCTCTCCACCGCTTTACCAACCGAAAACACACCGTCATCTCTCACAATGACATCTTGACAGTAGAAATATGCCAGCACTACCAGAAGGACCTGTAGCAGGCTCAAAAGAATGGTTATTGCAGTTGCCCGAATCCACTGGAATTCAAGTCTGAGTATAGTATGATGGGTGCTATTTCGGATCTTGACTCTGGGTTGGTTGGCGTCCATGTATGCTAGTGCAAGAGCTGTATCTCGAGCCAATATGGTTGCCACCCACACCTCCGTTGCCTTGGTGTCATTTGAAGTTATGGCGTCTAGGACCCTGATAGTTTTCGTTCGATTAAACTGCAAACTTTTATCCTAAAACGACCCAATACTAGTAAATGAGCTAGATTTAACCTCGCCGCTGCCTTGCTGAATAGCTGCTATATTTTGAGCCCCAGCGAAGGAGGTGAGAGAGCGTCGCTGCGCGGCTTTGAAATGACTAATTCGTACGCACTACCTCCAAAGTCTTGATTGAGTGAACTTTCGCATTTCCAAAAACCGATATCTAACGCCTTGAGTTGGGAAGGGAGTTCTCTATTGTCATCGGATGCAGCAACAAATCTCCCACCGACCAATAGCCCTGGGAAGTAGAACGTAATTGTTAGCACATGCCTATATTGAACCATGTAGGACCATTGCTCCTTCTTAGCTATGTTGTATTTATTTAGAGCACTTACAAATACTAGTACATCCTTCTTTACAATTGGAGTTGGAATTCTGCGTCAGGGGGCGTCCATATAGATATTCGGCCGCATTGGGGATGATCCATCTCCCTCCTAGCATATTGATGATATCGGTAAGCTTCGAGATATCTTCACCAGTATTAACGTCACCAAGAAGGCACTCTAAATCTGCCTGCGAAGTTGCTTGTTGGCTAGCGTCGATATATGCTATTTTGACAACTAGAACGGTTAGGTTTTCATACACCACGGGCAAAACAAATTGTCCAGATTACCTTGGTCTGTCCAAGTCATGTTCGTCACCTCAAACTTTTTGCACTTTGCTAAAACAGTTGCAGACCGGTTGGACGGCGTTCCATCCGTATGTTTTTCATCGTAGTTTCGCATGGCATAAGTGTATTTTACTCCACTTTCGTCAATGTCTAGCTTCATATTTTGAACCTTTGCCCAAACTTGTATTCGTCCAATCTTAATGCCAATCTTTTTCTGCCTTCACTGGCAAAGATTAATATTGCATCTGCATCCTATCAGCTGAAGATATTTAAGCCAGTTGCTGCTGCGCGAAATAAATAAATTCAAACAAGCTTACCGTAATTAGTAAGCCCAGAATACTCTATATTTGCTTGATCAAAAGTTGACGCATATATATCAGGTGTATCGTGCGGTGTGTCGTTAATACCGAATACCAGACTAAACGTTGAAACACTTATACGTCCAAATATATTGACAAATAGGAATGACAAAAGCTGTGTACTTGTCGTTGAAGGCTACCGAAAACAACGGCATATCGGTCGGGATTTTGAGCATTTCAAACGACGATATATGCGACGCAAAGAAGCTAACGGTGATGGTAATGAAAGTATATCTTCAACCTATTCACAGTAATATATAACTTTAGCTGACATACATGAAATACGGTCTTGATTTGATGGATGATGCCGAAAGGATGCTGTAGATGAACTTACATCTTGAAGATTGTGAGGCGCGGAAGCAAGTATTTTCCATCTAACTGTCTTCCCTAATTCTCCAATTATGCTTCCGATTTCCACGCTGAGTAGCGAGGTAAGGGCGATGGCTAGTGTATTGAAAATTCGTTTCGGCCACACAAAAAAATCATTAATTTTTAAGAACCCTGCAAGGCAGCCCGCAATGCTGGCCGTTATCAGCATATCCAGTAGCAGCCTTGCATCCATTTCCTTGATCCATCTCCGATGAGCTCTACTGCGGTCGTAACTGATGCGAAGTTTCTCGCCCGAAGGTGGGGTTTCAGCTGGAAGGTACTTTTCGCCTCGAGGAGGATCTTCCCCGGGGTGCGGAGCCTCGCTTGTAGATGTTTCGCTAGGAGGTGTATTTTCATCCAGCGGAGAATTTTCGTCTAAGTGAGGAGATTCGTCCGGGGAAAGCGGAAGAGGGTTGCTTCTAGAGATAATTGAAGATGTGCCAAATTCTTCAGCCTAAAGAAAAATCATTGCATGCCACCTGTACATATAGCACAGCAACGATCTGAAGTAATTCACATCGCCCCAAGACTTTTCCGAGATCTCACATTCCTCCGTTCTACACACTTAGTTACAGCATTAGCACTATGGCTACTCTAAAGCCCTTCCACGAGTAGTTGTTTACTATTACGGAATTCGTTCCATTTGTTCAAATCGGTATATCAAGGCGTGTCCCATAAGTAGCACAAATCATTTTTGCGCACTGTGTAGCAGTGCCTCATTATCATAAGCTGTAGTTTTGCCCCGGCGGCGAGAAGTAAACTTTAGATCCTCGCTTACGCTCACTTATCTATTTGCCCGCTTCTTAGCTTGCCTCTCGTCATCATGCATTCACGATTGTGTTCGTCCCAGCACTACAAGGACAATAAACGCAACCAAGCTGCACAACGTACCTTTAAGAACATTGGCCAACTAGCCAACCTAAAATGTCACTGAATATAGATATACAATAAAAAGACAGATATTTCACTCGAATCTTCCTGAAACTCACATCCTCTATTCGAAAGCTCAAAATATGGGAAGTTATATGGGTCGAGGGTCACGAATTGAAGTGATGTTGCGCAGTTGATAATCTCAGAACACTAGCGGGCATATGCACAGATGGGAAGTCCCCGGCTAACTCTCATTTGTATGCCCAAACTGGAATGGTGCTGTGGGATTTTGAAGGACCTGATGCTTTGACGTCGTTACGTGGAGACATTTGCGAAGGCGAGGTGGCTTTTCGGAAAGCAAGGTCTCATCAGTTGATCCGCACAATACCTGAGTGTTTTAACATGTCCCCAGACCAACACGTATAGCAACTACTGTAGACTGCTAAAACATCTCCAATAGACACGCCTAACTGAAGCGGGGATCCAGTAGAATCAGGATATTACTCGCTTATACGTCTGCAGGTTGACCACTTCATCCAAAGATAATCTCGACGCAAACAAGAAATGAACCTAATCGAGGTGAGACAAGAATACGGTGAGCGCAGTGTAGCATTCGTGTCTTTTCGAATTTCCGAATCAGCGCCATTTAATTAGCTCGATACCCGAAATATAGGGTACAATGATGATGCAGATGCGGATAATTGGCTGCCCTTCCGACATCTCAATTTCAACTCTGCAAGGTTCGGGTATCACATTTTGCATATTCGACTATTAAAATGTTCACTTTCTAGACAAAATCTAAAGTCTCCCACATCACTCTGCTCTCCATTTCACTCGCGAAGCATCATTTTGTCCCGTCGTCCTGGATCCAGAGTAGGTGGATTGCTGGCGACTCAAAATTCGTTAATCAACCTAGATGAATTTTCAAAACCAATATTGCATTGTGCAGTTGATATCCTTGTCAATTACATTCACTATACGCCGAACCACTGTCACACAATGAAGCCGATAACAGTACCCGAGATTTTGTTGAAGACTGGGTAGCAGAGCCGCGTGGCCGGGGAACATTCGGCATTTTTTTCAGTTGTCTAACAACATTGTCCTTGTGCCTTTGTAAGAGACAATCAGGATTGCTCACTCGCATCAACCACGACCTAACAGCCTATGGCAGACACCACCATACATCTCAACATTAGGATGCCGGCCACCAGCGAGCCGGCCGGCTCTCCAAACGAACTGGCTAGCGCCCCAGACGAACCGGCCACCCCAAGCGAACCGGCCAGCGCCCCAAGAGAACTGAAATAGGTTGCTCATCTCGATAACCTCCTTGAAAAAGGCTGGATGAAGAAGCTTGGGTGGAGTATAGTCGGGCTTCTCGTTGCCGAAGCACCCGTTTGTATTGCGTTGCATGAGAGGCTCACGGCAGGGCTTCTTCTTAACGAGATTTTGTATAAAGCAACTTTAGAGGACACTACTGCTGTGGTAGAAACCCGGATTGACCTGTCGCTCGCCTTCTACGTTGTGATGGGAGGATTTCGAGTAGTGTATCAGCCCGGCATCCCCGGATCTGGAACCACTGTTGTGCCAAGATTAGGAGAAAATTCGGGCATGATCTAAGGTTGCAAGCAAGAGGGATACCATTGGTCAAAATGCAGGCCGTCCGCGAGTGGCACACTTACACCTCATGGCTTCCTCTTCTTGGTCGATAAGGGCGTGATAGATTTGAATAGCCTACCAAAACCGGAAGTACTCAAGGGCAGAAGCAAAGTTGGCACTCTGGGCAAACTTCTGGTTATCTTTCAGGTCATATGGATGATAATCCAAGTGATTAGTAGGGCTGCATCCGGGCTGCATGTAACATTGGTAGAACTTCATGCGGTGCTGCAGACTATGTATGCAGCCGTAACATACATTGCGGTATACTGCCTCATATTGGCCTACCATTTGTTTGGCTGGTGAATACGAAAGCTAATGTACTTTTCCGCAGTGGCGGTACAAACCAACCGACATTGAGCTTCCAACCGACATTCCCCTGACCGAAGTCCAATTCAATGACCTTAGAACGGCGCTTGAGGAGATAAACTCAACAAACCCCTTCACTAGACAATATCTCCTCACTAACTCAGACCGACCACGAGATCCCCCGTAGGCACACCTGATAGAGAACTTGTCACCTTACATCCAGGACTTGGGACTTTGATGTATCGACAGCTCTGTGGCAACAAGGGTCCTAACGGTCATTTGGTCGCTTGGTACTTTGAGACAGTTGCCAGGGCGATATCCCGCATAATCCGCGCCAAAAGAAACATCTGGAAAAAAAGAATGCTCATTTGTGCTGTAGGATCGATGTATGGTGCTGTGCATCTTGCGGTATGGAATTACCATTTCCCGAGTGCGTTTGAACTGGGGGCATGGCAAGTGAGTTCTGCCATAACGGCTATCGCTGTGAGTGCGGGATATGCGCACCCTTGATTCAGCTGCAGCACTGACTTTGCAGTAGGTTCTCGGCTTTATGTTGCAAGTGTACTGTGGGTACATGCTGTTTAACTTATGGAAAGATGATCACGCCGATGGATTAACATGGGTTAAGCTGGTATGGACGATATACAAGGCCTTTGCTGGAATTAGCTTTGGTGTTGGTTTATTATTTGTTCTTGCGGCTAGGATTTTCCTTCTGATTGAGTCTTTCATTGCGCTGCGTAGTTTACCGCGAGATGCATACCAAACTGTTAGTTGGGCCGATACCTGGCCACACATTGGGTGAATATATTTTTGTTTTAACCCGTGCTTAAATTAAATCGCATTTCGCTCATTACCGATGTCAAGTGTGCCTAAGCTCTAGAGAATCATGAGCAACAATCCCAGCTGCTGTATCATGGCTGGGATCCGCTGTAAACTAACACCGTCACTGCTAGTGCATGTTTTGTATTGACTTGTACTTGCTGCGGCAGAGTTGGGTTAGTGGCTATTGAGTTGGGAACCGGAGTCGGCTACCAACACTAGTACTCAGTGCAAAAATTATCCTCGGCCACCAGGTGGGCTTGGGTTGGCTCACACCATGCCTGACGTGACGCGCCAGTCGTTCCTCCTTGGGCAGCAGCTGGGGATTAAACTGGCTTTAACGAGGAACAAGTGATAGCCCTGTGATCCTGCAAAGCTCGCACGTCTGATGCGAGACATGGACTTTGAGTATAATCGGCGAGTTGTGTTTTCAAGTACTTATAGCCTCGCTTATCACTTGCTCATAGCTTATCGACTCGCTTAATCGTCCTCCCGCTTTCCCGCTACTCACCCTCCCTGCTTTCGTGTCCAATTCCCTTCCGTAATGAATAGTGCCAGTACACCTTTCAAATTCGTTGCCGCCAATTTCCATTCAAAAAACGTCAATTACTTAAGTACTGACCTGAGCATCCCTATAATAGTCTCGGAACCGACCAAATGCCGATTCGTTAGAAGATCGGGCGAACAAAAATCAACCTTCACTAACGAAATCATATGTTTTGCAGGATCTTTCCGGTTGAGACAGGTATGACAACAGAACCGCAGAAGGCGGTCACGCGGGAAGAGGGTGCAAAATGGATATTCAAGAGTCAGTTCTAAACCCACTCACTAGTCCTGTAGGTTATTCTTCACTTGGCATCCCAGGTGGGGTGTCTAAGGAAAGTCGGTGACGTCATGGTCTATCACTCGCTCGTTTTCACATTGCATGATATATACACGGCCTTGCATGAATCAATCACACCGCAATCTCGCTTTGCTTTAGCAGCTCCCGGTACTAATCCAGCGTCTTCTCTACCGACTTGCTCCCCAGACCAGTCACGGTCTCCTAGCGCATAAGCCGATTCAGTACCCCACTTCTGCCCGCCATAACGACAACGTCTCTCTAAGCAGGAAGAAAACAGTAGGCCTTTATCGATGATCGTTCCCGGGTTTGTAACACTTCTCGGAGAGCAATGTCCTGCAAATCTAGCAAACGTCCACAGCTCAATCACGAATGCCATCCAATGATGCTGCTTGATTGCGGCTTAGGCATCGATACCAAGGGTAATTTCGGGTACACGGCTCTACAACTTGCGAAAGGTACTTCCGAGAAGTTACAGTGCAGTTGCTTCTCGAGCGGGGCACGGATAGATATTGAAAATGTCGGATCGCAGCATGTAGGTGTATAAATTTAGATAGATTTTCACATAATTGCGCCAATGTATTTTTGGGTTGGAAAGTCAAGACGGGGTTCCAGTTTCTCTTCATTTTGTGTATAACTGAGTAGACATCATTTACTCCTGATTCTTTCTTTGAGCTTTATGTTTGCAATGATATAGTATTCGACTGGCGGCTACAATTCACGTCCGTCGTTAAGTTCCTTAGTGCAACTGTATATTGTTCTCAGCGAATTCCATTACTATAGGAGGGGTAAAATGGAAAGCCTGCGGTGGCTATATGTCCCAGGAATTGTAGGTTCGTGAAATTTTGTAGACGTCGTCCTTCAGACTCGAGTACTCGTTGGTTTATTCTGAGAAGACAAAATGATGTCAGAGACCTCCGGATTTAGCCAGAAGTTGGTTTCAGCAGGCTTATATATCGCTTTTTGTACTCATTAAGATACCGGAACGCTTTGTACTGTTAAAAACGCTGTTGTCAGGTCATGATATATCACTCGCAGGCGATGGCCGTACCGGGACCCGTAGGGACTATCCATCCCACTATCCATCCAAGACTTTTTGCCGCGGTGAAGCGTGCATGAATTTGCATGACTGCATTTAAAATGTATGAGAATTTTGCATACATCAAAAGGATCTATACAAGAAATAGCTATTGGAAGCCGTCTAGGCGGGCAAGTGCTGTGTACACATTCCATTGGCAAAGACACTAGTCTCGCCCTTTTCCAGTCGAGTTTGCGATAAGCTGGTCATCACCCAACCATTGGGCATCTTAAGAGAGTATCTGTTCATTATTATTCCCACCCTCCGGAGTTCAAGTTGGGCTGCATGGCAGTGCCCAAGTTCGAACATTTGCAATAAACCACATGTGGGATCCGGTGCACGTGTGGGAGGCCGTGGATGGCAAGTCCATAGGCTAAGCTCTCGAGTTCATCTTTGTACCACAGCCATGCCAGCATGACTGCTGGTGGTACAATCCGTCATGAACAGATTAGGTCCGTACAGATGTAAATATGCACATTTATCATGGGCGGTACTGTAATAGAGCGCAAGGGACTAAGTAACTTTTACTTGCCAGTCTCAAAGACATCCCACGGAATATTCAGCCTCTAGTTACGGATTTGATTTATTTTCACGGTTGTTCACAGCAGATGGCCGCACTTCACCGCGGCAAAAAGTCTTGGATGGATAGTGGGATGGATAACCCCTAAGGATCCCGTGGTCGTAAGGTGTCATGACATCGCGAAGACCTCAACGCCAATAACGCAACCCATATCTGGTATCCCACTGACATAATTTTGCTTAGGATATTGAGCTTGGATGATAACCTCTTGGTGCTGGGAGACAACCCTTTCCACATCTGGGGGTCTTATGGGCAAAAGATTTCTCCTAGAGCAATAAATAGGTCGATGATGTATGTTGATATCAATGCGATGTACGCACCGGGGCGCGCAACGTGCAAAGATCGTATATCGCTTATTCGTACTGTGAAAAAGATCCAAGGAGAATCGGCAATGACTGGATAGTTTAAGGCCAATGAATATTTGTGCTTCGACCGTTGTGAGGCTGTCGTAGGAAGCACTGAGAATGAGTGCAACCGTTAAAGAGAGGGCCATTCAATTAGAACGAGATGTATTCGACTATTCCCTGCGCCTTCTCGAGAAATAGGGCAGAGAGTATTGTCGTCGCCGCTTGTAGATATGTCCAATTTCTCACTCCCATACCGTACATATCGCCGCTGAGGGTGAAACAACATTTAGATATCTCTTGACGGGGGAGAAGCTGTGGTTGACTGAGTGGGACCGAGCGTAGACTCTGTGCTTAAATTATGGCTTATGGTGGAAGGGCATGAAGAAAGGAAGAAGCTAAAACGTCGGGAACTTGGGGTTGCCGGACATTTGGTCAGGGGCGCAGGGTCTCGCCTCTTTAGCGTCCCGTGCTTCTACCGCCAATATGAACCCGTTCAGCCGTCCGTTGGTGTCTCACCGCCATTGCCATGCGTCTCGCAAGGTCCCATCAGCCACGCTTCGTTGTGCAACCCATGTGTAGGCAGATGTATTGAGAAGACCAAGCTAGAAAACAAGTAGATAAAACTATACTATCAGAGGGCGCATCCTTGGAGAAGAAAAGAATTTCCCTAACGAAATCTTTAACTACTTTCGCAGATAAATATCTGGTCTATAAATGCGGTCCTGAAACAGTTATTTTGACTGAGTGGGAACGATCGGCTTGGGGCGGAGCATCGAAAAATTCTGACAAATGGCTGTGCTTTAACATCTTTTGCACTAGTGACACTTCACCACGTCTAGCGCTCACTCTCCTTGGCTCACCTCTTTTCATTCTTTCATGGAGTCATAAGTCTTTGAATCAGACAAGGTATGGATTCCTTTTCCTATACAAAAAAAAACGGCTAGTGTCGCGCACGAGATCGCAAAGCGAGATTCGAAATACTCTCCGCAAACTGCCTTGCGGTTGGCCAGGTGTCTTCATCTCAGGCCTTGGTAATTGGGTCCCCAGAACCCGAGACCGCGAGCCACCCTGGTTCTCTACTACTTGCCCGGCAGACGGCTCCGATAGTTTCATCCCATTGAGTGACAGAAGCACTCGCCGTAGAGGTTTAAGTAGCACTCATCTTAGTGTATATCGCCGAATTCATTAGAAACATGATTTTGTACGGTGCGGGAAGGCAGTGGTCACTATTAAGAACAAATTTTAGTATCGTTAGAGGATCATGAAGTATCACTCACTCACAGAGGCTAGATCTCGAGTCCGCTCAAAACATGTCCGAAAATACTTAACCCTATTGGAAATACGGAAGTATCTACATTTCTCTTACTAATGTTTGTACCTTTCTTTATATTACTCAATTATTATGGAAGGTCATTGCAGATAAGAATAATGTGGTTCGATAATACTTTTGTTATCTTTTACTAGGATGTCTAGAAAGTTCCGGTTAGAACTTGTCTAGAATCCTCTTTTTGTTTCCGTTGGATTAGGGCCTTATCAGAGCTTATCTTTTAGAATGCGTCTAGATTGTTCTGTTAAGTTCTTTACGGTTCTTATGTATTTATGTACAGTTGAAGAGTTTTTCTTTACTGTTTTAGGATATTGTTCTGTGACTGTGGTTACGGACAATCACTCCTTGTTCTGTCTATATATAGATACTGTTTCTCCGGTTAGAGAACAGTTCTTTAGACTTGCTCTGACATCAATAAGAATACAATAATATCTTCTCAATACCTCTTTCATCAGTTTTATGATCTTGTTTCAAACACTTCTTTACTTTGTTACATTTATCATATTATTGCTTCGGATTCTCTTCGGTAGATTTTAACCAATCTATCTGTTCTCTCGCATCTTATTCTATTAAACCCGTGGGTTGCGGCATCAGGCCTTTGGCTTTGAGACTAATGAAGGACTTTGGAATGCAAAAATGAGTAACAGTTTAGTATGTACAGAAGAAAAATAGAGCCATCCGTTTGCGACCTATTCTACCGACCCTAGTCAGGAGTCACAGTTAGTCAAATATTCAGATCATCTGATACTCAAATTTCGGCTTGCTCGTGCCTCGTTTAGCTGGAAGCATGTGCCGATATATGGAGGCGTTGCCTCCAGATTACCTGACACTAACACCCACACAAAACCGGATACCAACGTTAACTAAGTTACCTAAGTTACCTACGAAAACCGCACAAAATTTTAGTGCTATGGTTCCTGTACTCTGGTGTCGGCTCTAGGGTTAAGTGATACAGGCACTCGGAAACACCCATCTCATTGTAAGGCTCTAGGGTTCAAGAGCTAGTTTTCCTACCAAAAAAGATTACCAAGATTGGTACTTTTTACTGGACTTGCTCATGTAGTACCACAGTGTCTATGCTTAATTCACCGCACGTTCCATCGACCTAAAGCGTCAACCAAAGTTACGATGGGACATGAACGCGTTCAATTAAATAACCAGCAAGGGCTACTGATGCCATTCTTTGATTGCCAGACCGACCATTTTAAGTTTTAAAGCAACTATATTGCTTACATTCCGTTATCGAGAGGGCTTGCTGATCTGGTGCATCCGTCCGTGGTTATGCATTTCGCGCGGGAGGAAGCTGTAATTCTTTCAAGTAAAAGCACAACCTTGTCGCCCCACCAAGACAAAGGGAGTCTATCCCACGCCTGATGGATCGAAATACGCAGTCGGAGTTCCATCTTAACAAGGCGTTCATCTTGATATGTGCGTAGTTGTATTCTTGCCTCAACCGCTGAAGTGGTGCATAATGCATTAGGGCTGTGATGTACTCTTTTTTGTAGCATTTGGCTAGCGCAAGCATCTTGATGATTACATGCGTAAAATTTTCTTAATACAGCAAAAATATTAGTCTCAAAACCGCAAAACTCAGGCGTTCCACACCAAACCCCCTGGATAATACGACCCATTGTCATACCCTACCTCCCTAACATTCACCCCGTCCTCGCCTTGATAATAAATTCGAAAACTATTGCCCCACTTAACCGCTTGCACCGCCGTCCCTCTACACGTGTCGGCGCGCGGCGTTCCTCGATCCCATCCTGTGTGGTGCCTAAACTCGAGGAGGTCGTTCATTTCGTTTACGGTCCAAAGCAAAAGTATATCCCCCATTGGGATAACCGATATTGGCGCTCCCGGAGCGAATAGATGCTCGCTGGAGTGAAAATCAACTTCAAATTTAAATATCAGCATGAGAGCGAGAGTTAAAAGTTGTCACCCGCAATACATACCTAGCCACCACGTATCGCCATCATCGACGGAGTGATGCCCCTGAAGTTCTAGTTCGGCATTTTGCGAAAAGATGTTGAAAGTCTTGAAATCGTTCCCTGCAATAGCCGCGATGGAGCTCCCCACAACTCTGCGAGATATTCCATCCATCTCGCCAAGGTCACTCCATGAACCGTCCTGAAAGTCGATTTGACAGAGTCTAAGGTTCCCCCCTTGGTAGTAAATGAAGCCTCTATTCCTGGTTTCCACGATCGCAAGTTTCGATGCACGGTGAGGCTTGACATGGAGGGAGTTTACCGCAGAATCCGGTGTCCACGTACTCATTAAAGCTCGAGAGTCAGTGTTTATTATGCACTCGATATATCCGTTGGGATTGATGTACAAGAGACGGCCCTAACAATTAGCAATGGGCTAGTGGGGCTGAAAATTAAACCTACAATAACCCGACCCTCTATTTCAACAAATGATATTGCTAAAGGTGTGCCTATCTTGGCCCTAGCCAAAGGCAGTTTGTGGGAGGGTTTCCAGTCGTCGAAGTATCGTTTTTCGTGCAATATGCCAGTCGTGTCCTGGGCGTAGATCCAGATCCGGATGTCATGCGCAAGATGCGCTCCACCCGAGATCGCGGTTGATACCATGGTAGGCATTTTTGTTGCTTCGTTTTTGGCTGCAAACGTTGGAAGAGGCCGGCCTGGAACGAATGGTAGAAGTTATACAATCTAGTGCCCCAAATTGGTGTGCATGCAGTACGTGCATAGGCATCATTCTCCCATATTTCCGTACCGTGTCGCGCACATTCACATTCGACTTATCTACCATATCCTAGTCTGCCGGCATGAGGAATAAGTTTGTCCCACCAACGAAACCAAAAACAAGGATTCAGTTCAATCACTAATCATTCTGATTGCGTACTTCGGCGTTTCCGATATCGTCTGAAACGGAATAGTCTAGAGTAGGAACTAAAGGGAGCATTAGAGCCTCATTTCAACCCAAAAAGAAATCATTGATTAGCTCTGCGTCAAGCCCCCACGAAATGTTTCAGTCATTCCCATTCTCTCATTGGACGTTAATTTTGTGATTTATCAAATGCCGGCATTAGCTGTTGCTTGACAAGGTAGCTTGGGCTGATCGATTGGCATCTTACTATTAGTATGGTACACATTGCTGCCTGATCCGTTTGGAGGCCTCAGTGTACTTTATATCTAGCAAAGTACAATTCCCATTACACCAGAGCCTCCTCATTTCTAAAATGACTGGAAACATACGCTGTTACTTTGCAGGATTCTCCAGCGAGATGTTCATAATTGTCATCGCGGTGTACGGCCAACCCGTCCTTGCGGATGCAGGCGACGACTTCTCGAATAATTTGTTTAGCGATCTTGGTACGCCTTTCCGTTCCTTTGCGTATACTCATCCCAAGGGCCCTAACCCTGTTGGTTCGTCGCCACATTTAGCACCATTGATTGCGCTTTTTGGCGAGCAAGTTGCAAAGCAATACCTTAGCCAGAGCATGCATTGGCTGGAACACGTTATATTTGGGTGTGCGCCTCTTGGGATCATAACTGCAGTTACCTGCGCAATTCGAGTCACTGGGAGCAGACAATTGAAAGCAGTAATTGGACGAGCCAGGGAGTCCGATGCACAGGCGGAGATTGAAATCATGAGGTTGGTTGCATTCATTCGATGTTGTTATTACCTGCAAAAAGGATAGTTTCGATCCCGAGGGTAGCCGGAGGTCATGCTTGCGCTTGCTGTATAGATACTTGTTGAAGCTCATGTGCTAATGATAACACCATTGCAGCTCTACCTCATCCGATGTCTGTGAATTGTGGAATGGCGCTGGGATTGTGCGTGTTGCCGGATCGCCAGATTTCATCGAGTTACTTTATGACCAGAAGCAAACAGATGCGCGCCTATCCGAAGCTGAGACTCCAGACAAAGAAAATTTCGGGATTTACAGCCGGCAAAATGCGATGAAGGATGTAGCGGTGGATGATCCCGAGCACAGTCAACGCGTGGATACTGGTGCTCCAAATATTTCCTTAAACACATCCGGATCTGAGATTTCTCCACAGGAGCTGCGTATCATTGCCCTTATAGCAGTAGTGTTGCAAGCCGCTGTGATAGTATTTGACGGGATTGTGACGTACCAATATCGATGGCAAAAGAACAACCATGATGTACCGGGGTACGCGTTCCCCATGGCAGCGATTGGGACGGTGGCAGTCTCGGTGGGCATGTTTATATGTGCCCATCTGATCGAGGCAAGTACGCGAGAGAGTACGTGGCAACCAATAGACAAGGACAGAAATTTGCAGGTATTGTGGCTGCAACGAGGGCAAACTGTCAACGATCAGCGGTTCAAGTCTTACGGCATCTATGCTGCCAGCACGCAGAAAGTGATCAGGACCTCAAGGCCATCAAGCAAGAGAGGAGACTTAGAAGGATTGACTTATGTCGGCACAGCTATCAGCATAATTGGTGGGTTGAACTCTTTGTGTAGTTATTACAAGCCTACTTACACATTATTAAGGTTTCACTGTGCAGTTTATTGGGTAAGATAATACTGCCAACGTAATTTAGTACGCAACTATGAGATATTAACACCACCACAGTCTTCGAGGAATGCATTACTCGGCTTCCCTTGCCCAGCTCGTAACCACCTTCATCATGACAATTCTACGAGTGTTAATACGAAGGAGTCTGACGACTGAGCCTTACCAATGTGGACGGTCTCAGATTCCTAGCAATCTACGAAACTATTCGGTTCAGGAGTTACCAGAAGGTCATGAACTGGATTTCGTTGCCAAACAGATGGTTGGCTGCGTACACTGGAATGTCGTTACCTATAGACAGAGTCCTGTCGCTATCGATTCCGATGGCGACTCTACATTCGATGACGACTATACACTCAATGAAGCCCAATTGGGCAGAGACTACTGTAGAGCAATCTCACATGTTTTATCGGTCAGGATGCGGCTTAGTGAGGTAGCAGAGTCACGATGGCGCACTGAGTTGCATTTGACAGTAGAGACCCTCAAAGACACATTCGATGCTGTCTTGAATCATGTTTGGAATTCAGCAGCAGCCGGCGGAATTTTGCCAATGAAATCCGATCAGGAATTGATCACGTGGTCAGTAAATATACACGCAGCCTTAGTTACTACGGACAATGTGGAGGCCGGCGGAAATGGTTTCGTGGAATTCAGGGCACGCCGAAAGAAGTTCGACAACGGATCAAGATGGACCTTGTGGAGAACTAAGGAAGCTGTGGTAGAGGCTCTTTTTGGTCTATGGATGTCACAGCTCCAACAACACCAACCACCTGTTCCAGAAACCGGCGATAACCTTTGGCTGGTCAACATAGATGGGCTAGGCGGAAACAATTTGGGCCATGTACTTTGTGACTGGTGGATTTCTCGAGATATTGACAGCATCGACGTCGACCATCTCAACCACATCCGTAACGACTACAGCATCCATCCGTCTCGAATTTTGAATTGCATCACTGACGGTGATACACCCTCACTTGCTATGTAAGGTATAATCGGTCGATCGACCCTTCCCCAAATGTGTGCGCAGTATATTCTCTCGGCATTCCTCGCTGCCGTCTTGGTCGCTATCAAGCCAATCACGTCGGAAACGAAGTTCGAGCCTATCAAAGGCAAGCGCCACCTGAAGCTTGTCAACAACGACATCCAAGATCTCGCTGAGAGGATCGAAGCATCAGGACTGGCAAGTCTGGACGATGCATACCGGATCGTTATTACTGCTCTGTTTCGCGCCAACAAGCTTCCTGATATTTTGAATAATGCTCGCGCTATCCTACAGCAGTCGAAGCGGTTTTCAACCTCAGAGATCGCAGAAGGGGGTCATTTTAGCGGTGTCTGTGGCCGAATTCGTTGTCTTTTCTCGCACAAGGTGGATACTCTGATAACCCAGCAGAGCGCATGGAGGGAAGCCGGTGAAGCGAGTAGAGATCTCATGCGAGCATTTGTGGAGGTTATGGGCCCAGAAGACCAGGAGACTGCATTGATGCGACAATCCGTTGGCGAGGTTTCCAAACGGCTGGAGATTCCCCAAGGCAGCATAGTACCCTTACTTCCGAACCTGTCGGATGAACCGGAAAATTTCAACATTACACTGGACGCAATTCGAAACAACCAGGTGAATCAAATACACCATTTCCTCCAACACAATAACTTTTTTAATCTCGATGATATTTACGATGAGGGTAAAACGCCATTGGGCCTTGCCGCGAGCGAAGGGAATATAGCCTTTGTCAGACTTTTTCTTTTTTATGGTGCTAAACCAACTACATACGATGCAAACAAACAAACACCACTCCATCTGGCAGTCGACATCGCCTCACATGGTTTTGATCTCACAATGGTACAGATTGCCACTCTGCTACTGCTGAATGGAGCGAATGTCAATGGCGTGCAGGAGGTTCAAAATTGGTCCCCCCTCGACGCGGCTGTATCATATGGCTCGAACGAAATTATACAAATTTTGATACAGAACGGGGCAGACATGAACTTGAGGAACGAGGAAAACATGACGGCATTACTATGGGCGGCAAGGAACGGCCGGGGGGAGGCAGTTGGGCTGTTACTAGAGAAAGGGGCTCATTTGCATGCCAAAGACAAGGATGATAAGACGGCACTGCATTTGGCTGCCGAGATGGGACATGGCAACGTGTTAGAGCTTCTTTTAGCTAAAGGGTTAGGTTTGCACCTTGCAGATAAGATTGATAAGACAGCGTTACACTGGGCTGCGGAGGGGGGACATGCGGCTTGTGTAGAGCTTCTGATAACAAATGGAGCGGATGTACGAAGTGGGGATATAGACGACAAGACGGCGTTGCATTGGGCTGCAGGGGAGGGACATAAGGCTGCAGTGTCCGCTCTGATTGCGGGAGGATCGGATATCGACTCGAAAGATCGGGATGGCAAAACGGCGATGCATTGGGCGGCCGAGAACGGTCACAAGGCTGCAGTTAGGGCTTTGATAGAGAATGGAGCTTCTCTGCATTCGGAAGATCAGGGGGGCAGAACGGCACTGCATTGGGCCGCTCGAATGGGGAATGAAACTGTGGTTAAGCTCTTAGTAGAGAACAGGGTGGATTTGGACACAAAGGATCTGGGTGGCAGGACGGCGATGCATTGGGCAGCATTAAGGGGGCATGCTGCTGTAGTGAGCCTGTTAGCACGGGAAGGAGCAGATTTGCATATTGAGGATCTGGCTGGCCAAACAGCGAAGAAATGGGCTGCTCGAAGAGGACACAATGCTGTCGTAGGGTTGTTGATGCAAACTGATCAAATCAGTAGCCGGAGAAACTCACTTTAAATTCATGTAATCTACTAGTTTTACCACATTCACCCCGTTAGCGGGAGGTTGAAATAATAACGAGCAACGGCCTTGTAACAGCATCCTAGCCATCACCACCGCCTAGAATGTGCTGGGTCTTTCCCGAGATTGGCAGGTATAATTGCAAGACTGAGTGTGGAGCGGTTTGGTTTGATCCATGGCGTGAGTGCTGCAGCCGGAAAGTTTTTGACCGTCGTGTGATTATATATGATTTACCTACGACTCTTGGTTTAATCACTGTACGGGCAAAGTGGAATCAATTTATAATAACGGAACTGATGGAAGTTTATGTACGCTTAGGTTTTCAGGATACGTATGCGGTGACACGCGTGCAGTGTGGGTGATGTAGACAATATTTGAGTCTATTCTAGCAGCTGCAACCTGCAGCTGCCTCAGCGGAGGTTCTACGAGTATGCAAATTCAGTATATTGTACGTAGGGGTTGACCAATTTATATTTTGTACAATGACGTCAAGGTGGTGGAGTGGTTAACACGTTCGCCTGCTAAATTGGTAAAGCGGATGCCTTCGGGCGCGCAGGTTCGAATCCTGTCCTTGACGTATTTCTTTTGTTATGCTGGCGGAGGATTTGGGCAGTTCCCAACTGCTTTGGTATTTGGTGGTCAAGGAGCAAAACGGCTTCTCTGATGCATGATAAAGTCGTAGACCTGATTCAATCTTTGCTGATCTCTCGGTACGGGCGGGCGAGTACTACAGCAGGCTGTCATACGATCCAAATTGATTAGATAGGAGAATAGATGAAAGACGAGGAGTGAGAATGTACCGTATTTACTCAGTGATATGGCACTAGATGAACGTGCGTAAGCCACGTCGGAAGCCCGACTAGCCCACGAGGACCCGCGGCCCAATTACTTCGCCATAAACTTAGTATAGTGATACGTTATGACCTTCTCTTCTCTTCGTTGAATGTCGGCGAGTTCTGCTGGAAGTTAATCGTTCCAATCGAAATTCCTATCCCTTTGCCGGTAGCGGGCCCACGAAAGGGCCGGCTTTCGCGTGCGCTGCGCCTTGTCGCTTACCACAGCATAGCCACCCACTTAAACCCCCCCCCTAGAGTATTATGAATTGAAAGACAACTAGTAGAAGCTTCTATTTGTGAATTCTTGTGGCAGTGTGATAAATTCTGGGGTGCTGAGTTGCATATAAACAGCAGTACTTTGGAGATTGTGAGAGTACCATCCTCCAGCCCAGTGGCAACCACCTTCCCACTTCCCATCTACCACACCAAAAAATGTCAAAAAACAATGTGCCAAGTGCCGCATCATGGACGATCACTCTGGCCTAAAGCGCACCTCCTCCAGACCACCACCACCACCACCACCACCACCTACAGTGGTACAGCACCGACCTGTCATTATACCTGATGTGTCTTCGCCTACTACTGAAGCTCTACTAGCAATGCTCAACCTTGACGATAATTATAGCTCCTCAGATGAAGCATATATTGAGCCAGCCAGGTGAATCACGGCCGATCACTCGGCCAAGTGGCGTAAGAAAACACTCAAAAAACCAAGTCAGAATTTGACAGATCTTCCTGAGCTTCCATTCAATCCTTTACAACCAATTGTCCCTCTCCACAAAGTATGGAACCGATTGCCCATCTTGTTCTCTGAGCTGGATGCCATCACTCCAATTCAAATGTTCAAACATTTTCAAAGTGGAGCTGTTAATGATGGGGCTGCAACCTTGCTATGGATGGACAGTTCTCCAGTTACCATGTTGTCTACAATCCATCCTCTAAGTGGTGAGGATTCCCTGGTGCTGAGAATGAGAAAGCATCCAGGCAATAAGAGTACCAATGCAAGTGGAGCAAGTTTTACATTTCTTTCTAGAGAATACCAGAAAGAGCTTGATATACCAGTCATTGTTGATGCCTACAACCAGTACAAGGAAGGTGTGGATGTGGCTGACCAGTACTGAACCTATTTTGATACACAGCTCATATCCAGATGCAATTGGTATTTACCTTTTTACAGGAATCTGGAGACAGTCCTCATCAATACACCGGGAAAAATGACCTTATGCGACGCGTAACTCATAGAGAAGCTGTTTTTGGGACGGTAATCCATAGCATATTTGACGCGTGGCACTATGAGGTCCTATGGAGCTGCGAGTTGACTAGATTACTATGATACGCATGCGATTATGGGCGCTTGATACTATACATCATGCTGCATTCAATAAAACTGCCAAATGCACTTCATTGCACGCTCCCAAGTACGCTCTGAAGTACACTCCTGATTGAACTCGATTGTACACTTCCAGCCTGCTTGACTTACGCTCCCAAGTAAGCTCTCAAGACGCTCCCAAGTACACTCCGAGTACGCTCCCAAGTACACCTCCGAGTACGTTCTCATGTACACTCCCGGGCATACTCTCAAGGACGCTCCCAATTGCACTCGATGGCACACTCCCAGCCTGCTTGACTACGCTCCCAAGTAAGCTCTCAAGACGCTCTCAAGTACAGTCTGAGTACCCTCCTAAGTACCCCTCCGAGTATGTTCTCAAGTACACTCCCGAGCATGCTCTTAAGGACGCTCCTAATTGCACTCGATGGCACACTCCCAGCCTGCTTGACTGTACGCTCCCAAGTAAGCTCTCAAGATGCTCTCAAGCACACTCCCAATTGCACTCGATGACACACTCCCAGCCTGCTTGATTATACGCTCCCAAGTAAGCCCTCAAGACGCTCCCAAGTACACTCCGAGTATGCTCCCAAGTACACCTCCGAGTACGTTCTCAAGTACACTCCCGAGCATGCTTTCAAGGACGCTCTAAATTACGCTCGATGGCACACTCCTAACCTGCCTGGCTGTACGCTCCCAAGTACACTCTCAAGAGGCAAGACACTCCCAATCTGACTTGACTATATGCTCCCATGTATGCTCCTGGGTGCTCGATCCAGGGACATGCTGAGTTGCAGGCGCCAGGCACCAGGAGGCGGGTGGCGGGTGGCGGGTGGCGTATGGTGGCCGAAATCATGACGTCGGCCGATATCATAGTCTGAACCTTATCTTTAGCGTACCCACCGCGACGAGATCTCACGACGCGGGAGCATCTCTTCCGCCACTGCAGCCGGTGGAAAGACCAGCAGAAAGCGCTCTGGAAGGCGGTGGGGAAGGCTACAGGATGGAAAGCGAGCAGATGCCGACATGTGCAGATTTCTGAGCTGTTTTCCATGGAGAAATGTGACCAAGCGGTGATGGACTTCCTGGCCGCCACTGACGTCGGGAAGTTCCCGCCAAAGCAAGCGGAGGAGTAAGGGTGTTTAGATCGGGGGTAGTCTCTCTTTCGTTGATCTCTTTTGTTCTGGTTCAATCGTTAGCTTTTCCTTTCCTTTGTCAAAGGGGACGATGGGTAGCAGGTGGGAGCTCCGCCATCTAACCGGCTTGCCCGGAGGCGGAGGTGTTGTTTCTAGACTCTGTCATACTCTAATTAGAGTGAATACAGTATGAATAAACAAAAAAAAACAAAACAAACGAGATCTCACGATGCCTCACGGTCATGGTGTTGACAATTGCAGCCTTAGATTCTGCAGGAAAGGTAGACAATTGGATCTTGGGGAGAGCAGATCTCCAACTCAGATTTTCCAGCGGAATCTGCTGCCCGCTTCCCACCGATTGTGGGCGTGTGTGCGCACATTCGGTCTGGGGCTGATGGCGATGGTGATGAAGGCGATGGTGATGGTGTCGGTGGTGGTGATCATAGTATCAGAAGCACTTAGACAAGTAGGTTGGCTACGTCAACGTTAGCAACTTAGCATCAAAGCTTCCACAGACTTAGAGCCTTCTATTAGCCAAAGCTTCCACAAACTCTGAGTTTTCCATCGGCCAAAAGCTTCCCGTGGAAAACTCTACACCTCCCGAAGTGTGGCTCTTTCAAGCAGGCTCTCAAGCAGGCTCTCAAGCAGGATCTCAAGCAAGCTATGAAGCAGGCTTCCATGCAGGCTATCAAGCAGGATTCGAAGTAGGCTCTCAAGCAGGTTCTCAAGCGCCAGTGGGCTCTCCAGCGAACTCAGTAGCGGTATAACAGCCAGGCTGTAAAGACAGGTATAGGTCCATCTCCGGCCGCCAGCCGTATATAGTTCCACAGGCACCCGCGCACATCTTTATGAATCGACTATAGATGACTATAGTCTGCGCGTTGCGCAGGGGTCCACGGGAAGCTTGCTATGAGCTGCGCGTGTGCGCGTAGCGCAGCCTATAGTCGATTTGCACTTTTGCCGATGTAGCCTCATAATCTGTCAAGATCTTCAGGTAAACAAGGTGAGCACTGTAGAGCACTTTTGATTTTGTCTCTCCATTGTGCGTGACCTTCTGCAGGTGGAAGTCCATCAACGATGAAAAGTTCCTTGCGCGTTCTGGCTTCACAAAAAATTCACTCGGCCGGCTCTGGCCACACATGTTGCATAAATAGACCTCATACGGGATGACTGGGCTGGCTCTCATATGGGCTGAAGGGGCTGGCTCTCATACGGGCTGACGGGGCTGGATCCGATACGGGCTGACGGAGACGGCTCTGATACGGGCTGACGGAGCTCAGCCGTCTCTACATTTAGATGAGTACGTACGTGCTCGTACCGTATATATATGGCCATGTGGGCCTCTTAGATAGTAGAATTAAGCTTCTCTAGCAATCAGTATTTCAACAACACAATCTTCCTTGCCCCCACTGCCTACTAGGCTGGTTACCAAGCACACCCCCCTTCCCCTCTGCCAAAAGGTGCCAGGAATGCATTCACCACTTTGGATAGAGAGTAGAGTAGATTGTTTCCTTTGTAGGTGGAAAAGAAGTCAGGGTGGTAGTGGAGAAGGCATGAAAACCACTATAAAGTGTGAGGACTGCCATGAGGCTTTGTGTTTCACACCCAAACAAAATCATTTTTATAAATTTCACCATATGTAGAGTATTTTATTTATTCTGGGGGCATTTGGCCAGATTGTGGTTGTGTGATGTGTGTATTAAAAGTGGGCCCGTCTATGGGCCCGAACCCGGTTACCGGCAAAGGGATAGCACCTCTGAGCCGGTCAAGTGGATGAATACATAAGGTTACTTTGGTCATGACACCATATATACCCAGTCATGATGGGTGAATCAGATTTAATTAGAGAAAAATGCATGCATCAGCAAAAGTGCAAATCAACTATAGACTGCGCTACGCGCAGCTCATATCAAGCTTCCCGTGGACCCCTGCGCGACGCGCAGTCTATAGTCATCCATAGTCGGTCTATAGACATCTACGCGTGGGACTATGGAACTATATACGGCTGACAGTCGATAAACCTCAGCGAGTCTTTACTGCCGGCAGGCTTCGCTGGAGCTGTACACACTCATTGGGAGCATTCTTGAGTGGCCGCTTGAGAGCCTGCCTGAGAGCCTGCCTGAGAGCCTGCTTGAAAGCCTTCCTGAGAGCCTGCTTGCGAAAGCCGCGCTTGGGAGAGCCGTGCTTGGGAGAGCCGCGCTTCGGATGGAGTAGTATTTTCTAAGGGAAGCTTTGGGCCGATGGAAAACTCTGAGTTGGTGGAAGCTTTGGCTAATAGAAGGCTCTAAGTTTGCAAAAGCTTTGACGCTGACGTTGACGTAGCTAACCTACTTGTCTAAGCACTTCTGGTAGTATGATCACCATCACCAACACCATCGCCAACACCATCTCCATCTCCATCGCCATCGCCATCGCCATCGCCATCGCCACCATCAGCCCCGGACCGAATGTGCACACATATGCCCACAATTGGTGGGAAGCGGGCAGCAGATTCCGTTGGAAAATCTGAGTCGGAGATCTGCTCTCCCCAAGATCCAATTGTCTACCTTTCCTGCAGTATCTAAGTTTGCAATTGTCAACACCATGACTGTGAGGCATCGTGAGATCTTGTCGTGGTGGCCGCGCTAAAGATAAGGTTCAGACTATGATATCGACCGACGTTATGATTTCGGCCAACATACGCCGCCTGGCACCTGGCACCTGGCACACGCCACACGCCACACGCCACACGCCACACGCCGCCCACCAAACACTGCCCGCCATACGCTACCAGCCTCACGCCTCCCGGTGCCTGGCGTCTGCAACTCAGCAAGTCTCTGGATCGAGCATGCAGGAGCATACATAGGAGCTATAGTCAAGTGAGATTGGGAGTGTCTTCCCTCTTGAGAGTGTACTTGGGAGCGTAGAGCCAAGTAGGCTGGGAGTGTACAATCGAGTGCAATTGGGGGCGTACTTGAGAGCGTGCTCGGAAGTGTACTGAAGAGCGACTCGGGGGCGTACTTGGGAGTGTCTTGAGAGCTTACTTGGGAGCGTATAGTCAAGCAGGCCGGGAGTGTGTCATCGAGTGCAATTGGGAGTGTATTTGAGAGCGTGCGCGGGAGTATGCTTGAGAGCGTCTTGAGAGCTTACTTGGGAGCGTACAGTCAAGCAGGCTGGGAGTGTGCCATCGAGTGCAATCGGGAGCGTCCTGGAGAGCATGCCCGGGAGTGTACTTGAGAACGTACTCGGAGGTGTACTTGGGAGCGTCTTGAGAGCTTACTTGGGAGCATACAGTCCAGCCGGCTGGGAGTATGCAATCGAGTGCAATCAGGAGTGTACTTCAGAGCGTACTTGGGAGCGTGCAATGAAGTGCATCTGGCATCTTGCTTTCAAGTTTGTTGTATGCAGCGTGATGTATAGTATCCAGCGCACAAAATCGCATGCGTATCATAGTAATCTAGTCAACGCGTAGGTCCATAGGACCTCATAGTGTCACGCGTCAAATATGCTATGAATTACCGCCCCAACAACAGCTTCTCTATGAGTTACGCGTCGCGTAAGGTCATTTTTCCCGGTGTGGGAATTAGCTACCATATATCCCTATTGCTTATTACACATGAAATTGAACGCTCCCTCCAGTTGAAGTGGCTAGGGCTAGGCGCTTTAGTTATTCTCTGCGCCGGTATCATGTACTAGGTATACTCACGAGGCGTTTAATGTGTACTCAGTACAGGAGACAGGTTTTCTCGAGAGAAGTTGAGTTGTCCTCTGAAATGAACACACCAAGATCCGTAGCTCATGTTTGGTACAGTGTATGTGTATTCAGTATGCAATGACAGTGCAGGGGATATCGGAAATACTCCGTATGGGAATTTTACTGCTTAATAGTTGGACTGGCGGTGGCACCGTCTTGACGTCACCTTTGACTTCGTATTTACAGGTATGACAAATGTGATAGATGATGATAAAATTCCCACGACTCCCCGCCGTAGTACTTCACTTAGGTTATCTGTGGATTATGTTCAACCTCCAAGCCAGAGTGGACTAATGATTTTTGACGTCTTAAAGGGTTTGACACTTGCACCGCTACCAATATTGAATGACGTAGTACAAGTTAACCACCAAGGTTCTCATGACGCATGAGCCACATGAGCCGCATTCTGAGCCGCATTCTGAGCCGCAACCGCGCAACTCAGATGTAAACCCCGTTAAACACTATGACAAAAAGCGACTCCAATGTTTCTATGGTACCTTTACAAGGGTGCCTATCCGGATAATGTTTCTTCGAAACAGACCTGTTTGTTGCCGTTTTAACTCCAGCTAATCGGGTAGATTCAATCACCATCTAATCTACCCGAATAATCCATCTCATTGTTATCTGTAGTGTATACGACGATCTCGAGAAAGAAGCTTGATGGGAAATCCAAAAGACTAGTAAATGATAAGAGAGTAAGTGGGAGAGAAGATGTTAGGCAGCGCTAGCCATTTTAGTCAGTGGCTAGGCCCACATACTGCAGACACGTCACCGGAGAATAGACATCATCATTCAGTCTCCTTACATTTCGTATTTACAGGATAACACGGAATACTGTGTACTATTCTCGTTGCTAACATCATCAATCTCATTTCTCTGATGCCCACCATTGTCGGGAAGCGGGGAGCGTCGTCATTAAATTTTCATGACGTCGTTGTGCACTCAAGGATGTTGGTATCATATTAATCGCAATGGTAACGTGTTCTTAAAGAGGTCACTTCACATTAACCCGCATATTTGGGAGTGATGTGGCGCTAGAGTGTTCGCAAGGCAGTGTTGCAAATTAATATATTCTGGCGCCTTGTTAGCCTGATCAGCTGAGGGTTTTTCGCATAATGCACATAGGTACTGAAGTAGTTGAGTGCGTTCGCATGCATGCGAGGTAATGACTCATTACTTGTAAACTATTGTATATAAGGTCGTCTGTGGAGAGGAAGTAGGAAGATTGAATTCGCCCCGAGTATATAGACATCTCGGCACGTGCTCTGCCAAGAGATCTCATCTATCCAATCTTATCTTGGTCTCTGATCAGGACATCGTGCATCCCCATCTCCATCTCTCTAGATGTTGTATGGCATCGTCGCAAGCGTTGATAGATTGATACCTCGCGAAGTTATTTTATTAGTAAATATGCGTGAGAGTCGATGATACTTTCCTCTCCCTCCTCCCCCGCTTATATCTCCGCGGTATTGGCAACTTATAATTAAATGATCTATAATACGTTCGATCTACTCCTGGCGGGTTCCGGGTGGTGGTTGGTGGGCAATACCGCGAAACGAGAACAGGAGGATGTACGTTACTGTCTGCCATGGCATCATGATACATGTCCAACAAAAATGGACACAAGTCAACTTATGCCAGCATGGAGAGGGAATCAGGGCGCCAGTCGGTCAAATTGGAGTAATGTCGATAGAAGGGCTCGGGGATGTCGAGCGCAGTATATCACTTGACTGTATAGTCATAGGCGTACCCTCATTAGAACCATCAGAAAAGTTCGAATACATTTCAAAGGAATATATTCCGGAGATACCCCTGAAGGATGGATATATGTGACCAAGTTGGAGGTTTGGAACAATAACACTCAGTTTCACTAGTCTAAGCTCATCGATTTCTGGGCATAGGTTGGTAATTTCGGATTTATTTATTATCTCCTTCTCTATATCTATAAAGGTATGACTCCTTGATCTCAGTCACCGCCATTCATCTAGGTGCTCTTAGATTCAGCATTCTGGGTACGCGCGACACGGTGCCCACAGAGTTCCGGAGTGGCTGACCCTAGCCTAGCCTGGTCTGTAAACTTGCAGAACAAAGAAATGGGTCGGTCTAGATTTGCAAATCTTTAAGCTGAGCTCTAGACCATAGAGCCCAATATCTGCAGGCTAGGCAGGTGTCCAGTATTTGATGAATAAACCTCGGCCGCTCCATGATACGAAGTGCGGCTTTCTGTGTGGTGATCTGTATCCTACCGATCTGCAAACCTATGGGTCGACCGGCGGCTGGATTTCTGCGTCGGAACACTGGGTACTCGAATTCGGGTAGTACGCTCGTTTCTGTACTACCGGGTAGGTTCGTACGGGTGTCGTGAGTGAAGTTCGCTAGCAGGATCTAGGCCGTACGGAGGTCTAGTTCTGGTGGTCACGAGTAGGACTGGTGTTCGTGGGCTGGTTCCAGTCTGTGTTCGTTGATGGTAGTCGGAGAACTCTCCCCGCAGTAATTGCGAGTCTGTTAGGTGTAGACTGATCTCGATATTCACGCTTGCGATCAGCGCTAATAAGCATGCTCGACTCGGTGCTTGAAAGCATGGTGGCCTTGGTGTCCGAGAGAAGAGCCATCGAGGTGTTTGAAAAGTAGAGTCTCAGTGGTTGTTGACTTGCCTCAGTGTTCACACGCTACCCCGCCTCGATGCGAGTGGAAAGATCGTCTCGGTGCTCGTTAGAGATATGGTCAGTATGCTCGTCAGTGGGCTCAACTCGATCTTTAGGGTAAGTTCGACTCGACGCTGAGAAAGGTTCTGCGGAGAGATTCTGGGCGGGCTCGTTGGCGCTTGAATTAGCACTGGACAGTGAATAAGTTCATATTGTCGATCGTGTTACTTGGCACTTTCTGTCCCCTTTTGAAGTCACATATATGCGGCTGACTAGATGTTCTTGCTAAGTTACTTCCCTGTTCTGGCGACCAGGGGCGTCCCACGGTCTTCGCAATTAAGTCCATGGGTTTCATTCTGATTACTATATGTTCTATACATGAAATGTTTATAATTATACTTACTTTCGTCCCTAGGCTTGGATTCTCGATATCTTTAATATTCGTGGAGGGGCTGTAGAGAAAACGGCGATTTTCAGGTACTCCAAAATCCGAACACTCGTTTCGAAGCGGTCCTAGTAGCTCCTACCAACATCCTTCTTTCCATGCTGCATATCGGGGATAGTCTCCGAGAGGGGTAGAGTGGGTCACCGTGTTTAAATACCATATAGTTCCGGTCGGGGTCAAAACCACCAGCTCCTGAGTGCGAACCTCCATTCAGGGCCATTAAAACCATCAATAGAAAGTTCGACAGTTTAATTTAGCTATCTATGGCTCTGGTGAGGTGTTTCTTGATGGAGAGCCTTGATCCCGCTTGCCCCCCTATTATCGCGACGTTTGTCGTGCGTCTTGTTTTACTTTGAAGTTTTTGAGAGCTTGCCCCTGGTGAGTTGTCCACATTGGATATCACACAAGGCGTTTGCTCTCCACCGGCTCAGACATTGCATAACTGCGGCGGTCGGTGCTAGATTTGAGCTGTAACATTTCAATCGAAGCAGCCAGCCGATCGATTAATTGCAGCGGTGACTGAACAGCCCATTTCTTGTATTTTGGCGCATAAGCTGCTGTTTGCTGGATAATGCTAGCTATGCATATTTACGCTCATCGGGCAAATGCACCAAAAGAAGCGCATGCAGCAGCCTTTAGATTCAAATCAACTTAACATTCACTTAATATCTGGGTCGAACGCCGCACCAACGAACACAACAACCCATTTTCGAAGGGAAGTGGGCACTGTCATACTCTAGATAGAGTGAATACAGTATGATTAAAACAAACAACAAACAACAATTTTCAATTAACGCCATATGCAAATTTGGCGTCTTGTGCGATGCACTTTAACCTCGGATCAAGAAGCCGCACGAGAAATCCTGGTGGATCTAATGTAAACACCATCGGATGGCATTACAAACTTTACTCCGAAAATTACCAGCCAGCAGTTGATAGAATCAACTTCCCTCATCGTCGCGGGATAGCAATGCCGTTGTTGCTCCATCTTGGAAAGTATCAGCTGTTAATACCTGCTCTAACATCACAACCCATTGATATACTGGAAAAGTTTAACGAGCTGCATAGTGCATCTGTCGAGGCAGCCATCACACCCCCACTCCCTCCCCTCGGAGCATCGGAAGTTGAAGTACCCAAAAACTAGAGGCCATGACAGTCCTTGGAGCCTCCCAAAGATCGAGATAAATAAATTTATCACTCCTAAGGTTTGGATAGCAATATATAAGAGCTGCTGGTGTCGTCAGTGGGGAGAATTCCGTCTCATGAGTTGTCTGTGGAATTGTGTGGGCCACAATATCCAATAATGTGCGGGGGAAGATTTCAGTCATTCTATAATGAGATTTGGGGTTATCCGTGCGGCTCACGCAGTATTTGGACGACAAATAAAAGTAGTGGCAACGTGCGCATGCGCGTGGGCAGTGGGATACGTTAAACGATGCCACAATGTAAAGAACATAGACCTGCCCCCACCCATCTGACCTTGGTAATTCAAGTGGTTGCCATTCAGCCTTCTAGCTCAAATTTTCCCTTCATCACAACAACCAACTCGTACATAAATTCCTCGAATAGCCATCATAGATGGAAATGGTATCACAGCAATGTTAATGATCACACTTAAGTAAAACTTGCCACATCTAGGAGCCAAACATCGACGCTCGGTACAGTAAGCAGTCACAACGATGGGTAGCTCGAGTATCCGCTTATAAGAAAGCTAATCACTACTATTGTGAGAAGTCTAGGCCACACCCAACAGATCGGCACCCGGAGCGTTAACCGTAATCAACCGTCGTCTTACACTGATTACTCCCTCTCGGAACAACCCATCAAAAGAATGGCGCTCGAAATCCTCGGTACTCTTCTCGGAATTGCTGGGGCTATTTCTAAACTGGTAGCGCTCGGCTTTAAGCTTGTCGCCGCGGAGGAAGACATGAGAGCCGCCAGTGATCTTCTGGCCATCATCTCCGACACAGCTGAACATGTGCGCACCAGTCGTGACAAGTTGTCATCTCATCTGACGTTCGACCAAAAACAAAGAATCGGAATCGCCCTCGATCGTACCGAAAGACTTTTAGACGTATCCAACAAGGCTCTGCATAGGAGAGAGACCACATCCGGGTCCGGAGGAGGCGAGATGTCAGGACTTTCCGACAAGCTAATATGGGTATTCCGAGATAAAGGAATGGTGGTCACCTATCAGACGGTTCTAGGGTCTCTCCATGGAGTCCTACTTGCCATAAGCACTGAATTGGGAATGTTGAGAAATATTTATACCGATCTGGAACCCAATCCTCCGAGTTACGTGGACGTCTTCTACTCTGAAGGTTCGAGGTCAGCGATAGTCACCGGCATTAGAACGTATGTTGCCACGCCAGACATGGAAAACGGAGAGTTGTATTCTCCAGGGTGTATGGTGACAATCACGGATGATCTGAAGAAGACTTACATGGAGAGGGCAAAAAGAGCTCAACTTGCGAAGGATAGATTGGAGGCCACTGAGTGGGCGGCTACGGGATCCGATGTCGAAGACATCTCTATTACGGCGGATCTAAAGAGGAGGTATACCCAGAGGGCTATGAGGGAGTACAAAAGTGATCAGTCGGGGTCAGAGTCAGAACCGGAATCAATTCTTAAAGATTTGAAAAGGAGATATTCGGAGAGAGCAGCACGGTGGAAGAGTGATGCAGACCCCGTGGACAGCGACGTCCTACCTTGCAGGGAGCCACGAAGGTATGCACCCTAGTCATATACAGCTCTGGAATTGTTGTTAATTTATGATGTACGGATCTTGACATCAGTGATAGGGACATGTCAGGTTTGGCTATCGATGAGATTAGTATGAATGCTATACAACTAAATTTTGACTTGGACGGTGGCTCAGATGTGCTGGAAGGTTGTTTTTAGTTATGAGGCCCATTTTTCGAATTTTCCTAGAGGGATGTCTAGGTCTGTCTTCTTGGTATATTTCATGGCATATATTTAATAATAGTCAGCACCACTAGTTGAAAATGGTATGTACGAAGACACAATTCTGCTTGTGTACACATTAGACATCAAATCCCTGTCAGCAATCCCATCTCTTCCCTGCGTCCTCCTGCTACATCACCCTGCGCTGAATCTGACATCCTTCCGTCACTTTCACCTTTCTCGGGCTTCCATGCGCTGATATTTTCTATCGAGCATCCCTTGTAGTCTGACCCAACCCTAACTTTTAGCCGTCCCCTAACGTCCCAGCAGTCTAGAAAAATCTATCCACATTACATGACCTCCGCAGTTCCATTCTTGGTTACGTAAAAATATGAACCATGGATGAGAAAAAATTATTAACAATCAGATCACAGGTGTGAGAATAATTAACATTGCGGTGTTTGATGTTGTGCTCTGGTTCTACCTATTTCGCAGTGCTGTCGGTAATTGTTGGGCTCTTTTTATCAACCCTTTGCTGCAGTACTCCTTCCGGCGGGCGTTTGTGTCTAATCATTCCTTTTTAGCTGTGGTCAGGTTTTGCACTGCACTCCGTAAACTCACCCGTTTGAAAGACATCTTGGCACCCCAAATTTTCATGAAAGAGGGAAGTCGTTGCTTTTGTATAGGCTTTCCTTCACCACGTTGCTTTTCCTCCTCTCTAATTTTACTGTCATTCTTGAATAATGATGGGAACACCAGTACATCAATGATATTCGGAGGTTTAGTGATTGCGGGATTAAGGCTTCCGAAATGCCATCGGGAAGCATTTTGAGAGGACAGCATTTGTGCCAATTTCGTCCCTTCCGACAAAATCTCGTCAAGATGCACCCCCCATCTGTGTTTCCTTGATGGGTCATCATGTACATATGGTCCTAGTTCATGACGTAATTTGTCCCGACACCTGTTTTTAATCACTGTATAATCTAGAGGTTTTTAAGGTCAGTATGGAAAATTGAACAGTCGTGGGGTCATTACCATTGGACTGGCTTTCTGCTAAATCTGTCACAAGTCTAAAAACATTGCAAGCAATAAATCTCCGAAGGGCTGCTTTAACACCTGTCGCACCCGTTGGTTCGAAATCGAAGATAGTGATCGTGTCTGGAATACTCGGCTTGTAGAATTCGTCAACATGATGCGAAATGAACAACGCTAAATCCCCAAATGCTGACACAATTTCTTGATCCTCGGCAGGTTGTGAAGGACTTATATGGGATGTCACCGGGACCGCCGAACTCGTGGAGCGCTTCTGTGAGGTAGGTTTGTTAGATTTCCGCATTGTGCATGGAGGATATTTTCGAGGAGACGAAAGGAAGGGTGATAATGAAGATCACTTCACCTGTAAATACAATTGTCCGCCTCCCCTGAATTCAAAGAAAGGAAATTTTTTTCCTCAGCGTGGCCGCGCATCGTAGTACATGTGTTCGTGGTTCAAACTAACCTAATCTCGTAGTCTCAATCGGCCGCGGGATGGCTGCCTGTGGATAATTGTAAACCGTCACAGCGCTGCTAGCATGTGATCTAACTTGTTCCAAATGCAATATTCAAAAAACATTTGTTTTCCCGCTATCATGCCGTGCGTCACTATTACATTTTATCGTGCAAATATTCACATCAAACTTGGCCGTATCGGACACGGTTTGATGAACATTTACTGTTCTGGGATTGTTGGCTATTGTTGCGGGTGTACTCGCAACCAGGGTTTGGAGTGAGGTACTTCTGAAGTACCTATCACGGCATATACACGTAGAGATACTTGATCGGTGGCGCCGAGTTGCTACCCCAAACCTTAGCGGTTGAAGGACATTGATGGTTTTCCAAACACGTATTTACAGATAGCCAATGGAAACGGAACACGCCGTGAAATAGTATTTTGTATTGCTATTCACATGCAACTTTGAACGAAACCCTAGTGTGGTGCATTGCATTGGTCATGAGACGCGGGATAGACATCGGCCAATCAAGTCCTATTGCCCGCCACCTTCATTTCTTTACTCTGAGCAGGGCGCCGGGATAAGAAAACTAATAAGCGGCTAGAATTCTTGTTGTGGCATTCACAACCGACAGCCTATTACTGGCAATCATTTTGATGTCCAATGCTGGCGCAGTGTGGACATCACTGACGCAGTTCTATACTTGCATTTAAGTTGTGGAACCCATGCAACTGTATTGATGGGTTCGTGATTCAGTGCCGGCATAGCAACACATGCTGTGCTCCCTTAATAGAGCGACCGAAATCCCTGGCCTAGATGTACCTGTCTTAATGGTACCTATTCGCTGCCACAAATACATGCAGCTGTAGGGGCTGAATTTGAACCAGCTAGACGGCTTTAAATATTCCCAGCGGTCCTGACCACTCAAGCATGACTGAATTGAAGGAATTAATCTTGAATTGCTTCATCACACATCTACATCAATTGCTGCGCAGGAATGATGGTAGGTACGAGATGTTGGTATCATTCCCGTGATGGCCACAAATGATGCCTACATTTCGGACTTAGCCTTATTTGAACCGCCGGCGCGTAGTCCGTTGCGGACCTGCAACCATAACTTTGTCTACTGTAAATAATTGGCAAGCGTTGACCGCTGAGATTAAACTTAGCCAGACAGACAGTAACCACGTATGTGCAAACGGCTGGTGTTAGAGAAGTGCGGAAGAGACATTCAACATCACAGAAAGAACAAAAACTTGGGCGATAAGTCTAGAACTTTGACTCTGTGCCGTGTCTAAATCAACTAACTTCTCAGTTTCGAAGGTTCCTTCCCGTTCGCACCATATATCCCGAGAATAGTCCATCCCTGTATCCGAGCTGTGTCTCTAGTACCAAGCAAGCCATTCAACGTCAAGGTAATTGCGCATGGAAACCTTGAGTGGCCAACATTCCACCTGTAGATGCCAAACGAAACAAATTGAAACTTACATATGCATACGTGTGATCGCATATGCAGTTATATGCATGAAGCATTAGTGTACGTAAATATGCCTGATGACGCATTCTTGTATAGACTGCATTGTCAATTCACCGGTTCTAAATACCAACGCACTATGCATCACTCGGTAAAATATCAACAAGGTTGAAACAATCTAGTAATAGCCGCATACCGTTACAACAAATAGCAGAAATAGGGAAAGCTTTGTCCATCGCTGCATATCAAAACAGTACAAGTGGTGGAGAGGTGCAAACTGATTGGGAATCCTGCTACCAAACTTCCTTATAGCCAAAGTTTCTTATTTACCACTCCTACTTATCCAAAGACTACCTAAGAAGGGAGTTTTTGGGTGGGGATGTGACAAGAGACTCGAAGTACAGACAACCATCTCTCAACCTATATGGAGGCTGAAGGCATCGTTTAACCAAACACGCTTAAATACACACTGATCCCAGACAGGCAGACCAAACATTCACAGCCTAAATTGCACTCATAACTCGAACCTCTTTAGGATATCTTTGCGCTCTGCTCTTATTGACATCTCTACTCATACGCCCAAACGTGATCGTCCTCTAATCAAGTTGAAACACTGAGATGTCCCCGCAGCCACCCGACCTGGTTGTTGGTATTGACCTGGGCACAACATACACTGGTAAGTGACCCACAATCTGTAATTACGTTATAATTTATACAGATAGTACTTGACGCGGTGGCGGACTTACTAATTATGGACGACTTCATAAAGGTATTTCGTATTGTATTCCAAAACTTGGCGACCTCGTCGAGCCACCAGTCATCAACAATTGGCCCGGACGGGAAAATGAGGTTTTCAACAAAGTCCCAACCGTCGTTGCATTCACTGGAGCCCGGGTGGCATCATGGGGATTCGACGCTCAACTCAAATGGAACGACAACAGAACAAAGACTGAAGAGCGATTTAAGCTTCTTCTGGATAAGAAAATACTTGACGAAATAAATAAAGAAGTCCCGGTTAGCATGAAAGAAGTGGAGAACTGGTTTAGGGCTTTCCTAGGGGAGTTATACGACTGGATCAGCAAGCAGTTGGAGGTGCACATAAGCGATCTACAGAATATGACAGTGGAATATATATTCAGCGTACCGGCCACTTGGGAGGAAGAGACGGTCGAGAGATATCTAAAGGTTATAAAGGAGGCTGGATTTGGAAGCATGGATCGTCATTCGGTGAGTATCGGCTTAAATGAGGCGGAGGCAGCGGCTGTTCAAACAGCCATCTACAACTCAAATCAGGAGACAGATGGGTATAAAGTATGGCTGTTATCGAGTAGGAATGACGATGGTGCTAATTTATGTGATGAAGCCAGGTGATGTTGTGCTTGTATGCGATGCTGGCGGCGGTACAACAGTACGGCTATCCGCATGCTTCAAAGTCGAATAATGAATAATGCCGGCTAACTATATACAGGATGTGTGCATCATGGAGGTTACAGGCTTTCGGAATAATGTACCGCAGTTCCGTCAGATATGCCGCATCGATGGTTCCTTTCCCCCTTCCATGATTCCCACCTTTATACCAGGACAGTTTGACTGACGTATAATATAGGTGCACCGGTTGGTTCTACAAATATCGATGACGCATTTAATCAACTTGTCGAAAGCCGTCTACGCCTTGTCCCGCGCCCAGGCCCACGCCGTATCCGCTCACAATCGGGCTCCCCACTTGCGGACCAGCCGCCAGCTGTCGAGAGCGAAAACAGCTTAAACCACCTGATCGAGGATGTGAGACACGCCGCTTCGGGAAATTTTCAGTCATTCAAAGCGAATTTGGGTACAGACACTGTTGATATACTAGACAATTTCACAATAAAAATACCGGGCCTTCGAGAAAACATCGATAATTCTAGCGCACGAATCTTAGAAGGGGGCCATATGGTGTTTTCACGGTACGGATGTCAAGTACCTTGTCATGGGATCTCTTATCATTCCGGTGATTATTGATAATATTGACTAACCATGATCTATGGTGTACGGAACTCACAGGGTAGACATCGAAGTGTTATTTGATAGATTCTTGTCATGGATATACAAGCTGATCGATAATCAACTTCAGCTTGTACAAAACAATAATACATCTGCAAAAGTTGTAAGTTTAACCACGCTGATATTGATGTTATGGGGATTTGGCCTAGGGCTAAGCAATCTTATTGCAGCCCTCTACTAATAAGACCTATACAGAACTATTTTATTCTTTCTGGAGGTCTGGGTTCTTCGAAATATGTTCAACGACATCTCAAAAAACGCTATATCAGAAATCGAGACCGGAACTACCCCGTTGCCGACGGAATAAAAATTCTTATCGCCGATAATCCGTTCGCACCATTTCTCTCTATCCTACAATCAACATTAGAATATTGGCTAATTTACCTTCTAGTCAGATTGTGGTCTGCAGAGGGCTGGTGATAAATCGCGTACATCAGATTTACAACGTTGAACCCATGATCTCCCACCGCTGCGGACGTGCATCTTATGGCTTCATCTTCCAGGAGCTCTACGACAAAACCAAAGATGCTCATGTGCGCCTAAAACACAAGCGGATAAAGTTGCCGACTGATAGACGCTACTACCTCCCCGATCGTATTCGTTGGTTCATTGACCGAGACGCTCCTGTCCATTGCAGTCAGTTTTTAATTTCCAAATTCTCGCGCACCCTCGACAGTAAGAACCCTGGAAAGCTGGAACATAAGATTATCAAATTCGATGGGGAATTGCAGGACCGCCGAGATGACCGCCAAGATGAACTCGGCAGTGATTTTGGGACGCTAGTTGGCACAGTTTCGTATGAACTGGAACCTAACATAAAGAGCAACATGCGAAACATCCAGAAAAAGCATCGGCATAATTTATTTGTCAAGTGGGGACCGTATCTACATGTTGATTATGCGATCCGTGTTCGTGTGGACAGTGCGAGCATGAAATTTGAACTCGATATTGGAGAGGAGAAAAAGAGCAGGGTCGAGACTATCGAGGTGCATTGGACAAAGGAATTAAATAAGGTTGTGGCGAAGGATCAGGAGATAGAAAACGCTCGCGAGGGAGATGGCCAGTCAAGTACCTAGCGGGTTAGCAGAGGGGCTCATAGGCTCGAATAGAGTTTGAGATGAGTAGATGAATATACAATTACAAAGATTTCAATTGTTCTTAACAATTCATGTAATTCCGCCTATGTGCCAATATGAGCCCATTTTTAGCATAATATCGCTAGTGACGTTGCAATTTTCTACCGAGTTAACGTTACGATTGTCTGGAGGTCAGTAAATTTCCAGTTGCCTCCTTTCTTTTGGTCGTTTAACTATGTCAGGGTTTGATTGTGCTGTATGGCACTTATGTATCTGAGGTATTTGTCTCGGGGACGATGTCAGGAGAAAAGCGGAGATAGAGAGAGTTGAGGCACGATACTCACACTGAAATGTCTACAGGTCATTTAATTTCCATGGCTAGGCATTGTCCGCCAGATTAGGGCCTACGACCAGAGTAGATTATCGAATTTGTATAGATCCTTAGTCTTTACTAACTTACACAGCCCCAGAAGCCATATTCTAGGCTCCGTTCGGGCAACAGTGCTCCGGACGGTTGAGATCCCTGACGTAGTGGTATACGATAGATATGATAATGGTTAGGTGATGACCCCGCTCCCTGGATGAACGAGCATCTCAATCAATCTACAGCATTTTACTGTCTCTAAGCAAGCTCACTAAGTTTCTCCACTATATATAATCCGGATGTCATGTATTCTGCACTGCTGCATGTTAATAAGTGGGAAAACGGGGCCACGACCATAGGTTGCGGCTCGTGACCATTTTTACGCATAATTCCTCCATCATCCCAAGTATGTAGCATACCGTCAATTCGAAAGTACTAAAAAATGCTGTGCGCCACACATGCCGCGAGAATAAGTCTTCGGGAAAGCACTTAAACACATACGGGAAGGACGGAACGGCCGTACAGTGATATTACACAATTGGTTCAAACAGGTGGCTAAACGGAGATAATTTAGCGCATTTAGATTGTATTTTGAAAACTCGAATGATTAGAATCTGTTCATTACTGACCTTCAAATCGCGGTTGCCAAGGACTTATTCTCATACCAAGTGCTGAAAGTAAGATGCAGATGCAGAAATTGTCTACTGTACAAAGCGACAATAAGAGAGGCATATATAAGAAAGATACTATTCCTAGAGCCGACTACCGTACGAAGCCCGAGGTTACCAGAGAGCCGAGTACTGTACCAAGCCCAAGGCTACCGGAGTATCAGGTACCGTACCAAGCCAGAGGTTACCGAGGCCGAAGCCAGAGGTTACCGAGGCCGAAGCCTGAGAACAACACCAACTATCTCTTACTACAATCTATCCTCAGGTTGGAAGGTCCAGTATACTATCACAAAATATTATCAGTAGAGGTCTAGTCCCACCACACATCCGCTCTCTCTGAGTTCGGGCCCCGTTGATCACCGTGGTGTATATCTGCGATCTGAAGTAACTTGCCATAGGCTAACGAAAACGGATTACATACAGGTGCTACCATACTAACATTAACCATAACCTCGCTAACCCAACTTATGCGGGCCAGGCACCCCTATAGTCCATTCTAGTGCCAACCTATGATCGTCTATACGAGCCTTAGTCTAAGACTCTCAGCCCCAGACTGACCAGTCATCTCAATAGGAGCCCCAGATCGACGCTTGTGTCAAGCCCGAATGACGCCAGTCGGACCAGACGGTTGAGATTTGGACCTACCACATTTATCTGCACAGACCGCACCTACCCCTACAGTCTGCTTGTTAGTACATCGATAGCATGTTCATCGGTTCCGGACAAGCCGTATCTCCGGTAGGTCGAATCTACTTACCCTCTTAAAAACGAGACTACACCATAGGACAAAGGGTGGTGTGAGCGGGCGACATTCTTGATGGTGAGAAACACCGCCTAGGGAGCACCGTACACCATGTGATTTACGTTTGCCCTTAAGTTTTGTTGGGTTGAGAAAATTATTCCTAAAATACGATATAAACTTTGAAATTTCATCTGTAAAGTTACTCGTCAGACCCATAGGTCCGGGGAGCGTTGTTCTAGTGATCCTCCTATCCCCTATACGCTCGATTTTATAGATTGGTCACAATGGTTGAGTTTCAATTACCCCGATTTGGGAGTGATGTAAGCCGAGATGATCACTCATACATGACGTGCACTTCACCAATCAGAAGCTAGTATTCCCTATTACTCCCAAATGACTATTGTGACTAGTGAGTTGTCATCTGATCAGATATTGATTTAATTAGATAATTAGATAAAAGATTAAATGGCAGGGTAAGCAAGGTGTTAGTACCTCCGAAACTTGGCGAATCTGGCTAAAATGACTACAGCACTTCTGCGCCTGGCAGGTTAAAATAATACACAGAGATATCTCTACTATGGCGTCATTATCTTACATAGGTACCCAGCCCAAACGGCTCCAATTGTCAAGTCGGAGAAACTCCAGGGGATCGGCTCGCTAACCGAGCAATTGCACAAGTTTAGGTTATTCTGGCCACTAAATCGCAAGCACGCAATACACGACCGCATAAACTTAATGCACCATACGACATTGATTTAAAACAGTTACATTCTCCAAAGCAAAAAACTCAACCATAACCGGACCGCACCCTAACCGACACATAACTCATAACTAAGATGGAAGTGCGCGTACAACATTGGCCACTGTCACAAGCTGCTCCGCTTTGCCGATCTCATCGGGCTTGATCTACATCATCAAATCGTGAGTCGGCGAATGTTGTTCAGATATGGTGCGGAATGGAAGACGTACCGAGTACTTGAAGGGTCCAGTGTTACCGTTGTCAAATCGGATCTGTTTGATAACTCCAGTGAGAGTTCTAGCGCCTAGAACCCCACTTCCGTTTTAGACCTCGTTGGCTGGTTGTCTTCAACCACCTTTACTCACCATAATCCTCTCGATACTCGACGCGTGTGCCCACAGAATGGTTCGGCATGATCACTAGTTAAAAAAATTTCGATATTGCGGGTTGGAGTAATGGATTGTAGATGTTGCGTGAATAGTGTTGTGTTACAGGCTGTGAGGATAAGCTGTTTGCGTTGCGCTTGTTCGGCAGTGGGAAATACCCCACTTATATACTCGGATGCTTGAAGCAATTGGCCAACCACTCCAAAAAACTGGATATCTTCCTCTCCGCAATTTTGAATATCGCACATCGTATGCTTTGTCTCTATTCGGTACGTATACAGTCGCCGGTCAAAAGTGATTGAAAGCTGTTATGATAAATCATAAGTACGGATCCTACATCGTGCCATTTCTACTCCTCTTGATAGGCCGGGAAGATTTTGTGAGGCCTCCTCAATCTAGAGTGATATATTTACACACACCATCACTGGCACCCTTACTACTACCACCACCGCCACCACCGCCACCACCACCACCACCACCACCACCATAACCTGAATCTCATCCTTACAACATACTCGCCGCAACCAGAAGATTGCAAAGCTAAAGTCATGCAAGTCGCATATGCTTCCAAATTATACAAATTGGGACGAATCAACGAGTCACCTCCACACTGTGCTGGTGTTCCCAGGGAAAAGCCATGCTTTAGTGCCGTGTGCTTCCCCTAAATAACACTATTCCAACAAGACTAATTAGCGGACCGTAGGATTGCAGACAGCCTCTTATCGACTACCCCATCGTTGGTCAACCCATTTCTTTACATTCTTTTGCCCGAAGAAAGATAAGGCATCTCAGCACATCCTACTTGAATAAAGAAGGGTAGATGTCAGGGAGAAGTCGACTTAGGCTATTCTCTTTTGCGGCGGTAGCGGACCTGGGGACAGAAGATAGAAGATTTACATTCTAGCCATCGCCGCAAGCGGCTAAACGCTATATTTTTATAGCTGCAACAACAATCCCCTTTGACCAGGGTGCTTTTGCAGCCGTTAAACTTGCTCGAAGTGTCAGCCACTCAGTAGCCTTTAATTCATCGTTCACTGGCCTCCGCGTTTAGATCCACATTCTGCATACCACATGCCATACTTTAATCACTCAAAAGTATATTGGATTGTTCGGGATCCAGACAGAAGTGCGGGGAAAACTACAAGTGTTATGCCGGTGTTGCAACATTGACTCACACGCTTATCAGGACCGGTGACAGTGAAAGGAAGGAGATCTAAATTTGTCATTGAATTGAGTAAATATCGGAGAAATTCGGGTATTTTTTCTTAGAGTAGAATGAAGGCTCGAATTAACTACACTAGTTAGGTGAACGAAGTATGGAGAAACGTCCGATGTGAGAGAAGATCGGAAGATAAGATCAGATGCAATGGATCAGATAGTGGGATGAGGCATGTGCGATAAGATGCGATGGATTAGATAGCCGTCTTCTAGGCCGCTAGAACTGGCGCGTATGTCCTGGTCTGCAACACAACGCCCAAGGTAACGACACCAAGCAGATTGCTGGCTAATATCTACCGGGAAAACCTCTAATCCGGCCTCATCCAACACTATATTTACTTGAAGTAATGCAGGAGGAGATCCCATTAAAATCATGAACGAAGTATCTCAGGTGAGGACGATGGCCACGACAAAACATCACCGACTGTCTAATTATACGGGGACGAAGGGTAGTGGGTGGGAGCTCCGCCGTCTAGCCGGCTCGCTCGGAGGCGGAGGGGTTACTAGGCTCTGTCATACTCTAGTAAGAGTGAATACAGTATGAATGAGCGACAACAACAACTGTCTAATTATAGTGCGGGGCGGGATGACGTATTCGGAGATAAGCGAATGGATAAGCGAATGGCTGAATGTGCGGCTCTGCGGGCTGTCCCTTGCGCTAGACTATACTTGTGCTTCTGCGCTGGAGCGCACAGCACCGCTCGTAGTCAGCACCTTCTTCTTGCATAGGCGTTCAGGAACCAGCGTGCGACTTGATGATTGGTAATTCGAGGTAGGCAAGCCAGGCCGACATCTCTCTCGCGCATGTACACTGGCTTCACTGCCACCGACCACCGGACTTCGCGAATCCTGTCTTTGACGTATTTGCTTTGCTCTCTATGTACAAATACTTTTGCGTTTCTTGGTAAAGATCTGGAGATGTAAACAAGGCGGTTAACTTCTCCGACAGTTGTTCCTCTCCAGTACCCGCTGGGTAGTGTCTTTGGGTATGAACAGAGCTAGCAGCATTGCGCGGATGATTGTTGTTCGACACCGTGCAGTATGGTACACCTTACCGCGCCATTAGAACTACCAGAACTAACAAGGTTGACTGCTATGTCCCGAGTAAATGCAAAAGAGAGCCCGAGGTTGCATAACACTGCAGACCAGTTATGGTTCGAAGGTGCTTTAGATTCCCACGATTGAGCTCACTAAGAGAAGGGAGAGTGTGCTTTTCGTGCCTTTTCCCCATACAAATGATAAATGAAAAGGTATGGAGAGATACTGAAACTCCTTTGTGCCTTTTGAAGCCCTAATGCCTTTAAACGCATACCCATTCAGCTTGTTACTTTCAATAATGCCAGACTGCCACCAAAGGTGTCTTAAATTCGTGACTTTCCACTGCAGTGCTTCTAAGATGGTGCACTTTCAAGACCAGAGCCGAACCAGAACTGCTTTTATTTATGTCTCTTTGTGTGTACCTTTTTGAGGGGATCGCCACAAGTGGTACATTGTAGTTTTTCTGCCCATGGAGTTCTTCGATCGGACTGCTCACCTTCCTTTCTGTTACAATACCCATCGCCACCTCCGCTACCTGCACAATTTGTATGCCAAATCGCCGCCACCACCATCGCTACCGCCGCCATCGCCACCACCACACTAGCTGCATCAAAACCGTGGCGATATCAAAGAGAAATTAAAGCTCAGGGCTAAAACCACAAGGAGGGGACTGGCAGTGGCTAGAGTGTTAAGATGATGGATGCGTTGAGAAGGGCAGAAGGGTCGGTGCTCTCACTATTGGTCGGTGCTTTTCGTCAGTGCCTTTTGGAGAGATTTTAATACGCCTTGAAGGGGAAAGGTACAAAGGCGCCGTACCAGGACCGCTGGCAACATAAGTACCGGCTGGGGACGGGTGATGGCTGGGGACGGTGCTCAAGTACACTTAGAAACGGGAACGGGCTGGTGACGGTTGATCTGAATTGGTGGTGATGGAAAGAAGTTGTGAAGAGGGCCCAGTGCTGGATATATATATGTGCACCTACCTAGGTACCATGGGTACGCAGAGATAAACTCGGAGGCTAGTGGCTGGAACCCAACAGAGCCTTGGTGATTGATAGAGCGATAGAGAGCAAGGGTGGATTCACCCAATGGAACCTAAAATGAGCATCGCCATCGTCCTCTCAGCAAACTAATTCAAACCGTCTTCAGCCAGCTCTTGGTGAGTCTATCTATACCATCTCTATCCAGCTACGCTCAATTCCACGCTCCCCGGAGCATTTTCCAGTGACTTCGGTTTTCGACCAGTTTCTTCCCCCGCTCACAAACGCGAAACTGGATGCTATTCAAGAACGGCAGGGCGGGTTTGCAAACGGTGAACCGGCTTTTTGAGCACGTCGAGTGAATAATTTGACATCCAAGAATCATCCTAATCAGAGGAATATTAGTGGAGTTGGCATGGTGAAGTTGGCATGGTGAAGTTGATGGAATCGCATACCCTGTTAGAACTATCCATCGCCCCATATCATGACGTCAACTCCATGAGTTCTTGTCCGATTGAGTCAATTGTGAGATATTCAATGATCTAATCGACAGGCTCTATATGCTTACATTGCCAGTTTGTGATTCTGGTCCGCCGTTCTTGAGTGGCGTGGAATCCCCATAGCCTTTAAATAACCACCCCATGTCAGTTCTATGAGTATCGGCCCGATTAAGACGATTTCTGGACGCCAAATTATCTACTTGACTATATACAAATGTTCGAGTACTCAGGTTGCGAATCCGGCCTGCTATTCTTAAGCAGCGGCCGATTTCATGTTTTTACAGCTGACTAGAGTCAAGCACAGCTGGGAGCATGGGCTGAATACAGCTAGGATCATGGAATTAAGTGCGATTGGAATCTAGAGTTTCGGGAGCATGGAGTCGAGTGTAGTTGAGTCGAGCTCTATTGCGAGCTGGGAAAGTTTAGCGTGCTTTTTGAAATCCACGCGATCTTTGATAATACGACAATTATGTAGGATGACCTCGTCCGAATTTTTTGTTTACAAGATGACCCCCAGTTTAGATGGGATAGAAGAATCAAATAAAAGTTCAATTACGAGTTACGTTCTATCTATGGTACAATGTAGTCTATCCGCTGTCATCCGAGTCCCTCTCCCTTTACGACTGTCACCGCTGCCTTCCCAGCTTTCATCTTTCCCCAGGTTCCCTCTACCCTCTCTTCCTTTGCACCGAGTCCCCTATAATCAGCGTAACCCTAGGTGTGCGCTTTACAGCGGCCAATGTACATAATCTCCGAACTCCTGCCCTAATACCATAGCATGAACCGAAGGATGTTGATCTAGGAAAGCATTCGTGATGGCGAAGGACCCTGAGATTGTTGCGGCGAGATTAATAAACTGGCGATGGAGAAAAGACTTCACAGTGAACAGAGAAAGGGGCTGTTATTGTAAGCGCAGTCTGCGGTGAGACATACCAGCCGCTCTAGTGAAGGTCATCCTATAGACAAAAAACTAGGGCGAGGTCAGCCTACTAAATACCGTCCGGGATGTGGTCATCTTACAAAATTGCCGTTGATAATAACCCAAGTCTTATGTCCGGAAAGGAAGAACGCTGGGAATAGGGTGAAAAGTTAAGGGTACTTTTTGAAAGTCGCGCGATTTATTAAAAGTTTTGCGATCCACATTTTAAATTAGATCTTCTACCATCTAGTTAATCTAGCCCCTGATGAATGTAACGTACCCAAAAGCATTCCATTCACTATATATTACGGGAAATTAGGAGAAGTGACATTTAATCAATAGAGCGATAGAAACAAAGATGAACTGATTTGTGAGACGTCACTGTTGGTGGACAAGATCAGATAGGGTACGATTGATTAGTATAATAAGATGAGGTCACGTGAGTTGTTGAGATAGTCTTCGCAAGTTTCGGCTCGATAGCCTCTCCTTTTTCCCCTCGCTCATCCGTCAATAAGTGGCAACTCCTGACTTTGGATACTGGAGCACCACCGCCCAAACCTTGTGAAACATCAAATTGTGACACATTTTCATAAAGTCATGCTCCTCGGATTGTGCACTGCAAAGTTATTCTTAAGCAATTTTGCTCCGGGATATGGAGGGTCTGGCGGTGATACCGTACTGCCGTGTTCGCAAGGCGGTGTTGCATGTTCAGGTCCTCAGCCCCTGCCGGCCTAATAGAATTCAGCCTGATGCACTCAGTTGAGTGCGTACGCATGCGCTCAAGGCATACACGGACTACTATATATATATGGTCTTCCTAGTCGCAGATAGATAGATACACTAAGTCACGTCATTATTTTCATCAGATGCGACAATGAAATATGGGAGTGAGAATTCATGACTCCATCCTGCCCATCTCAGTTTATATTTTCACGTAATTGATTCCCAGTTAGATTACATGTCCTCTGATATAATGGATTCTATCTGCTCACGTCAGATTCAGGCTAGCTAGTGGTTGATGAGCATATGTACTCGCAAAACAGAAACAAGAAGATGCAAAGCTACCATCTCCGTGGCACCATGGTCTTTCCATTGTATCCAACAAATACAGAGTCGATTCATGCCGGCATAGAGAGGGATCAAGGCTCTAATCATTCAACTTCGAATAAAGACTACGGAGAGACTCGGTATGTCGAGCCATGGTATATCACTAGACTACACAGGCGCCAGCACTGTTGAAATACTGATTGCTAGAGAAGCTTGATTGTACTATCTAAGAGGGCCACAAGGTCATATATATACGGTACGAATATGTATGTACTCATCATCTATGTATGGAGACGGCTGAGCACCGTCAGCCCGTATGAGAGCCGGCCCAGTAAGCCCGTATGAAGGCTGATCTATTTATGCAACAAGCACTACCCTCATCAGCACCATTGGTAAGGGTTTGAATGCACTTTCAATGGAATACCTTCCAGAGATACCTCTGGAGGCTGGAAATATATCACAATTGCAGCAAAAATACTTAGATTCACTAGTCGTAGCTCGTCGATTGTGAGGCATAGGTAGGCGGTTTCGAATTTATTTTATCTTTCTCTATAATGTCCAAAGGGGTGACTCGTTCAGTCACCTATATTTACCCCGATGCTCCGGGATTCGGCATTCTGGGGTATGCACAACAGGTGCCCGTAGTAATCCGGAGCGACAAGTTTGGCTTGATCTGACCCCGGCCGAGGCCGGTTTGCGCCAACGTAGACTAGCGGAATCGAGGTTTAGGTCAGCCTAGATCTCCCGGAAATAACTCGGGCCGGACCATACGCCAAATATCTGCAGACCATGCAGGTTCTGCAGTGCGGCATGTCCTGAATCAACCGAGACATACTCATGCCCAAGGGCAGCTTAGGATGCGGTGGTCTAACCATACCTCACCGATTTGCGAATCTGTGGTTCGACCGGCGGCTGGGCTAGGCTGGGAGCAAAGGAACACTAGGTGTCCGGGGGAGGAGAATTGATTCCCCGAAGTACGTTCGGCTTAATGCTAGCAGACAGGCTCGTGGGTGCATATGAGTGTAGCTCGCGGCCTGTGCGGGGCGGTGGTCTAGTCTGGATGTTCACGAGTAGGACTGGCGATCATGGGTTGGTTTGGCTCTGTTGGCGTAGGTGATACAGGGAGTCTCGGTACTCGTAGATGGAGCTCGCGAGCATGCATCAATCTTTTTAGGTGGGCTAGCTGTCTCGGTATTAACAGAGAGGATTACTGGTAGTGAGAGGGCGCGACTCGGTGCATGGAGGCATGGTCGTCTCGGCGCGGAGAGAAGTGTCGTCTCAGCGTTTGAAGATAGGATTATCTCGGAGCTTGTCAATCGTCTCCGTGCTCGTTCGTACGCTACGCCGTCTCGATGCTTGTGGGAAGGTCGTATCGTAGTCAGTAGGCATAACTCCATCTTTAGGGGTAAGGCTCGACTAGATTTGGTTCTCCGGGATATGCTCTCATCGGTGCTTAAAGAGAGGCTCCGCTTGGTGTTCGTGGGCTGGCTCGTTGTCGCTTGACTTTCTGCTCAGGGGGGCGGTGTCAATGCTAAGACGATTGCGGCTTGGCAAAACACACGTGCACGACAAAGATTTGATTCGATCGGATGACATTCCCACCTTCGCTTTCTGAATATCTTTCATTTCGAAGTCTGATGAGGAATGTCGCTGTGTCCCAGACAAATGCTTGATTTTGGGCGGGCACCAAACTGGCGGCCCGACAGAGGAACTACTGCTGGTGCTCTTTCTAATCCCTGCCCAAAGCTGTCTATAGGCATCCATGTTTTGTTTTAATCTTTCCCGGACTTCACAGCATGGATGCGTTCGAGGCGTTTGCTCTCCAGTCAGGTTTGAGACGCTGTGTAAAAGGGAGATAGAAATCGACATTCTCAGCTGATCGTGTGCATATGTCCCATCCACCTCAAATCACATGGCACAAACAGGTGTGCAAGAAACGAGTGGGTGCGGCAGCAAGAATTATACAAAAATAAAGACGAAGAGAAATTAATTTAATGAAGGAACCTCTACCGACTAAGGTTTCATTTTAGCCGTTCTAAGCAATTAGCAGTTTATGCTCCAAATTTAGGCAAGTTGGATTACTCTAGTACTCAACTCATATCTCAAGCCACTCACCCATATTCTTTTTTTTTGGGACGAGCTTACCAGTAAATCGTTCTCTCCAATTTCACCGCCTCGCGACCCCAGGCCAGCGTCAAGATTTTACTCAGCAACACTGAGGACGCCAATGACGATCCCGACTACCCGACCGCCGAGAATCCACCCCGATCCAAACATGCTTCATATTGAACTCGGTATTAACATATAGAGTGTATATGGTATAGTTGGTTGGAGGTAAAGATCAGTCGAAACATTCCCGGGACGCTCAGGACGATTATACGGTGCGTCAATTTTGGAGGTGACACCCATGCTTATTCACATCTATTGTACATTATTATGAACTTTCACGGTTATTACGCACTAGTGGAAGCAGCGGCGATAATTGTTTTGCGAACAAATTAAATCACTCTTGTCTTTTCAGCTACCAACTTAACTCGAGCCCTAATCTCCCTCACTATCACTCTCGCCATCTCCTTGATGATCGCCCCCGCCAAAGACATTTTCCAACTCCAACCGGTCGCTCGCCACCAACTTATTCACAGTCTTGGTCCAATCTACCGTAATATCCTTAACATCTCTCCTTGTCTCCCCTCCAAATAACAGCTCGAATTTCATGCTTGCACTTTCCACACCAACCCGTATCTGATAGGTAACACAAAAAAAGTCGCCCAATCTGAACAACGGGAACTTGTGCTGCTTCTGCACATTGTCCATGTTGCTCTTCAGTAGACTAGTTTGCAAATGACACGAAACCTCACAAACCTGACTGACATCTCTGTTTAATTTGTCAGGACGGCCAGACAATTCTCCATCGAACCTGACGATGCGGTGTTCCAGCGATCCGGGGTGCTTGTGGTGGACATTGCGTGTGAACTGGATATCTAGAGTGGGATCGACTGGCTGGTTCTGGTCAATGAACCAGCGGATACGTCCAGGTAAATAATATAGCCTATCGATCTTCGACCTTCTCCGCTCGCTTTTCAAATGTGCGTGAATTTTTTTATCATAGGGCTCATCGACGATGAAGCCATAGGACGCACGGCCACAGCGCTGAGAAATTACAGGTTCGACCTTTAAAACTTGGTGTATACGTGCTAATACTAGCCCTCTACAGACAACAAGTTGCCTGGATGACCAGTTAGCTAGCACACTGGTGGTGTTTGTGACACCGGTAGAGAGATGTGGGGTGCTCACGGATCATTTGCGATGAGAATTTTAACCTTGTCTGCGATAGGATATTTTGGATTTTTGACGTAGTGTTGCTCAAGATGGCGTTGGACATATTTCGAAGACCCAAGGCCACCAGAGAGAATAAAGTAGTTCTGTAGAATGTCAATTAGTAGTGAAGATTGTCTGGTCCTAAACAATAGCAGTTCTAAGACCTACAACTTCTGCGTCTGAACGAGTCTCGCTAAGAAGTTTCAGTTGCTTATCGATGAGAGAGTCTATACCCGGCAACAGCCTATCGAATAAGTGTTTTATATCGTCCCTGTTGAAGGCGATGGTTAGCATATAATGACATTTATCGAACAGATACCACATGGCATATCCTTTACCAAGAAAACGTCATCTCGCCACCTGATACCCGGGCAATAGAATCCTCGATTGTTTCATCAAGTCCTGGAATTGCTATTTTGATGTCATCCAGCAGGTCAACCCTGTCAGTCCCCAGAAAGGTTTTAATTGACTGAAACTCTTCTCCCGAAGCCGCATGATTAACGCGGCAACTTAGGTGGCTTAGGCGTTTTTTGACAAGTTCATTAAATGCTTCGTCAATTTTGACGGAGCCAACGGGTACTCCTGCTTCATGTTAATAAACGATACCTAGCCACAGCTAATACGCGAGGGGTAATACCATCAATTCGGCACATCTGACGGAACTGCGGCACTCCACACTGGAAATCTGTAACTTCTAACAGGGAAACATCCTACTCAAGTAAGTATGATCAGCATGTTTGCTATGGTAACACTGAATGGAACAATCCTACCGTTGTACCGCCGCCGGCATCGCAAACTAATACGATGTCGCTACGCTTCGGTCAGGATTAGCAATATCGTCGCTTTTTTCGTAATAAGATCATACGTTATACCCATCTGTCTCCAGATGTGAATTGTAGATAGCTGTCTGTACAGCTGCGGCTTCCGCCTCATTTAAAGCAATCTTCGCTGTATGCCCATCAATGCTCCCAAATCCGGCCCGCTTGATAATCGCTTGATAATCACAGACAGTCCTTTCCTTCCATGTTGCTGGCACGCTAAACAGATACTCCACCTTCATGTCCTGCAGTCTCCTTTGGACAACCTTTTCCAACTCTTTGCTAGTCCACTCGTACAATTCTTTTAGAAATATCTGAAAACACTTCCGTATATCTTCCATGGTAATTAAAACATCTGGGCTTGAGTTTACTTCGTCAAGAATAACGTGGTCTAGAAGAAGCTTGAAATGCTCTTCAACGAGAGTTCTTCCGTTTTCGCGGTCAGACTGAGTTACTTCGAACCCCCACGTAGTTTCCGTAAATGCGCATGCAATGATTGTCGGGACTTTGTTGAAAACCTGGTTCAACCGTGCGGGCCATTTGTTGATTACCGGTGGCTCGGTGACATCGCCGGGTTTTGGAATATAATATGACACACCTTGATGGCGTAAAACATGATAAGTATGCGTACTAGTACGCCAGACAGGTACTACCGACGTCTATGAATCGATTGCAGGCGATGGAGCACACTCACCTGTGTATGTGGTACCCAAGTCAACACCAACAATGAGGTCTGGTAAAATACTATCTGGCGTCGGAACATCGTCTGCCATTATTGGATTGTGTGAGTGGTAGACTGTACAAATTCAGTGGATATGTTGTGGTTGTCAGGAATAGTATTCATGTGCACAAATATGTCGGGGTTCTGTACATTGTATATATGCTCGTGTATTGAATTACGCATGTGCGCATTCGGCCTTAACACCGTAATGCAGTGTAGCATTTTGGGCCCATGGTTTGTGCACACACCTCTGTGCTTGGTACTGCTGTGTGTTGTGCCAATTAATCGCAATGTGTTCAAGCAGCGAATCGCTATGTATTCTGTCCCCGTGCTCGTGGTATGTGTGCGCAAACACTTGCAAAAATAAACACTTGAAGTAGGCTGCTGAACCTTATCTGGGGCTCAATAAGCCAATTGGAGTATAAAGACATCCCCGATTGTTATAGGAAAGGAAAATCCGATAGAACGTGGCCTATCAGTAGCTAACAATCATCGGACCGCGATGTTTAAGATTACTTGCCAGCGGTATCGGGCTCAATCCAGAGTTGTCTCTATTTAGATTGAGGTCGACCGATATATTAATGTCTCTCATCTAGGGTTGTGCGTTCTATGGTTACCTATTATCTTGTCCTATTAATCCTCATCAGTACATAGGACAAAACCAACAAAGTTTTCAGGCTCTATGGTACTCACTCTGGTTGGGGGAAAAAAATAAAAACAAGTTCTCCTAGCCAAGACATCCAATCTATTTTCGGATTCTCAGCTGCGTGCACCCCAACAATGGTGCAATATGTACTAGGAAGATACCAAAAGTCGGGCGCGCCCCATAAAATGCGGAAATTCTACACCTCCACAACAACAATTGAGAGAGATTCTGAAAGTGAAGGTGGTGATAGTAGGCCACCTGAGATGCTTCTATGAGGTTTTCTTAGAAAAATATTTGCTGTGTAGTGAATGATGAGGATCTTGGCATTTCTCGTTGTATGGGGGAAAAAAGTCGGGCGCTCTTTTGCCCT
>Ga0307514_10000785_pt1 | contig 52572 bp, 50 predicted proteins | sample 16_EM_MG_FD_203088 | JGI IMG/M metagenome (GOLD analysis project Ga0307514, IMG submission 203088) | Populus trichocarpa ectomycorrhiza microbial communities from riparian zone in the Pacific Northwest, United States - 16_EM | ecosystem: Host-associated > Plants > Roots > Unclassified | place... | reverse complement strand
AGAAATGACTTTTCGATAAAGAGTTGCGATGCGATGGTAGACCGGGGGGGTAGTAAAAGCGTAGGGCTGGGGTACTGGGGGGGGGAGGGGTTCTGCTCCTTGTCGGGGGGGGGGATGTTCAATGTTTTATGGTTGCTGGATGTGTGTGCACTCAATCTGTTTGTTCGGGAGAATTGTTGCTGCCAGATCCAAGCCCTCCACCTCTCGGGCGGCGCTGCTTTCTTCACGATAGAATTTACTTGGTATACCTGCTACTAGACTCCTTCTAACCACGATAGCGACCTGCCATAGATCTAGAAGGCGGGCAGCCCTCGGATCGAAACCGCGTAATCCAAGCCGCGGCCGGTACGGTCGTTCAAAGCCAGGTGGCCATACGGGGCAGGCTCTTGCCTCGCATGACTGACTGACGGTACATATTCACAGTTGTTTCTCTCAGACAGTATATATGCAGTGTGGCTCTCCCAAACAGAGATGCATCGACACATGTTGCTGAACGGTAATGTGCCATGGGCGCACTTGAAAGCCAGGCCTGCCATTGCTTTATCTATAGCGTATAAGAGTACTGTATGTATATGCTGTATATATATGCTGTTTATATATACTGTACTTCAGGGCTACAAGGAGTTTGCATGCGCGTCATGTGATAATGCTTCCTCCGTAGGGCCACCTGTGGCTTTCTCGTATGTTAACCTGGAAGGGCGCATGTGCCTATATTTAAAGCCGGTTACGTTAGTGGAATAGGAGCAGATATGACTCCTACTCGGATTCCCGAGAAGTCATTTACTGAATATATTCGAATCCTTTGAACGCCCACTCTCGCAATATGCATGGATTTCCGCTCAATTTATGTTCTGGATTGTCAAGGATAAGCCACGTACTATATGCATGGGACTGAGTAGCAAGAGAGTAAGAATGGATTGCGTTGGGTTACCCTGAAATTTGCCTCTCAAATCTTTGGGTTAATATTGGGTATTCGGAGACGTACATTATAGCAGCTGTTATAATGATTAGAAGAGTGGGCTATATAGCTGGCTTTATTTACTTCACATATAGGTGAAATGCTTATTTAGGTTATCGGATTGGTAGCCTTTTCATATGCCAAGTAGGGCTGGAGTTTGCTTTATATATATATCTCTTTTATTTTGACCCCCACACTTGTGCGGGACCTGATAGCTATAGAAAATAACCCCCAGTCGAATTAAAGCCACAATAAACCCCTACCACTACTTCTCCCTTGTAGAAACAGTAGGAATATATAAGTAGCCCAGGAAGTTCCTGGTTACACTTCCATATAATACCATCTGAGAACAATCTAAACAAGGCCCACTAGTGTTGGCCATGAAGTTAGCTCCCTATCTGGTGGAACTGCCTGGGGACTTGATACCTGTTGGGTGATACATGGGTATATACTCTTTAATATATATATGTATATTTGGTGGAGTAGCGCTTAACTTTATTTTGCAATTGCCTCGCTAATATCTTGGGTCCGGATTACCCTGAACTTGAACAAAGTATGATCCTTATACCTTTGGGGAAACCGTACTAACCAGTGTTTGCTAAACCAAAACGTTTGATCTTCTCCAAAGTATAAAATGGAAGCTGTATAATTGTAGAAACCTATTCCGCAAAGTGCGGTCAACTTTCGGTTACCCTGAACCGATGATGGATAGTGTGTTTCAAGTAAGTGACCTCTTGAATTTATAAATCAATAAACCAATTAACACAGAGAAAGCGGTGCCTGGTGTCAAGGATCCTTCCTAATGGCCCTTGCAATTATCTAAATGATCCCCTTCATATGAAAGGACATGGAGTAGGCTCACGTCATGAGGCTCGCTCCAGTGTCCCAGGCACTCTGCGCTTGGGGGGGAGGCACATAATTGTGCCTCGGATGGAACTACCGACGGCACGTCGTCACTTAATCGCGTGGATACCGTCAGCCCATGTTAAATTGAGCGTGGTGGCAGGAATGTGGTCTTGCACTGCTAGAGAATATCGCAAATTCAGATATCCTGCCCAAAGCGGGCACGAGAGCTCCTGAAGCATATGGATAAGAGTTTGTTGGACTTTGCTCCTTAAAGATATCATACACGAACCAACAAAGACAAGTTACAAGTACGTCCACGTAACGCCCAACAAAATAAACATAACAGTGAATAATAATCCTTGTGTCTAGCCCAAAACACAAACCATGAAGCATTCAAAATATGTGATTTGACTCACTAATCAGTCATAGCTATATCAGAACCAGGAGCGTCATCGGGAGCGACTGTAAGTCCAGAGAAAGCTTCGAAAAGACAGCGTTGGTAGTACTCCTCCACAAAGTAGCCGCCCGCAAGGATATCCTGACGATTGGGAAGCTCCGCGAGCCATGGTATATCGTAGTTATTATCCACGACGTAATACTCGCTCTTATCAGTGCGCCCTCCTAATGGATCAAATGGCCCCGTGTCTTCCTCCTCATCCGCACGCTGCCTCCTACTTCCAGCCAGCAAGCTTGCCTTGATGCCAGCCATACCCTGGGCAGCTTTGAGCTTGGCTTCCTCCTCTTTTCTCCTAGCGCTGCTCCGCTTCAAGGCGATTTTCTTTTCAGAATCAGCTACGATTCTCTTAGCTTCGTCTTCGTCTTTAGCCTGAGCTAAAGCGCGCACCATGTCCTTCTTTGCCTCTTTCGCTTCTCTCTTTTCATCTTCAATTTCCCTAAGGGCTGCCTGCCGAGCGGCAATGATACTCTGCCTCTCAAGCTCCTGGTTATGGGTGAAGGCTGCTGCTTCAGAGGCTGCAAGGGCGGCATTGGCTGCTATTGATGATTTATTGAGGGACTCATATGCAGAGAGCTTCTGCTCCGTTTCTGTCAGGTCGATGCCATGGATTAGGTTGAATGTTAGTGATTCAACTTCCTCAAGGTAGTCATTGTAATGTTTTAGGGTGTCAAAGTCGGATGGGCGCTTGTTAAAGACTTTATTGACTCGTTTTCGGATGTCGACTTCTCGCTCGATGGCGATGTCTTCGAAGGTTTGTTTTTTGAATTTGGCTTTGCGGAGGACTTTGGGGCAGCCGACAACGGGGCAGTTGGCGGGACCCAGGGTGACTATGGGAAGCCATTAGTGGGGGCACTCCTACTCTGGTGAACCATGGTGAGTACTTGCAGATTCGGTCCACGCAGGATTCGCACATCTTGTGGTAGCATTCATTGATGAGGAATCTCATGTTTGGATTGAGATATCGGGAGGATTTGCAGACGGGGCATATCTCTAGTCGTTGAGTCTGGTTAGTCTCTACTGTATCAATACGCTGAGGCGTGAAGACAATCCATATATACCATCCTCATCCACACGCTCTCGCCGTTCCATCACAGGCATCGGCTGTGCCACACCTCGTGCTCTGGACATGTTGAAGGCTTGACACGCTCGAAGAATGCGAGCTGGGCGAGGGTCTATAATTTCAAACTGGGGTTCCTGCCATGCTGTGGCGTTGTGGCGTGTGCATTGCAATGACTTCTAAAGCTTACTCCACTTACATCACCATACGATTCAAAGTAATGTCTTCAACAGAACCCGTTGCGAAGGATATCGGAAACGCCCTTGAGCGGCACCGTGCTCGGCTTGAGGCTTCTCTAGAGAAACTCCGGAAAGCACTTCGACAATGGCAGACCTACTCCGCGGAATACGAGGGTTTGAAAGAGGAATTGCAGGAGTTGCCGGCGGACGCTTCGAGGGAGAGCATGGTAACTTCTCCATCACCATAGCTGAGGCTAAAGCAGAGTCTCTAATCACGGAACCCTAATTTAGATTGAAGTGGGTAATAACTTTGGAGGAACGGTTGTCAACGCAGCAGGTGTGTGGTGCACAGTTCTAGCATTTGGTCATATCTAGGCGGATTTGTGGGTTTACAGCATCATGCTGGCCGTTGAATGGGGGCTAATGAACATGCCATGGGAGTCAAGAGATTCTATCCTTGCTAGGAGACAAATTTTTGCTTAAACGGAATAGGGATCAGGTTATCCGGACAATCGACCATCGTATCAATTGTGAGTACTAGTGCCCTGGCTATGCACTCGGGAAATCTGCACTGACGCCAGCACACCTAGATGTCACCGAAAACATTAAGAAAGTTGAAGAGCAACTTTGGAAGGGCGAGGAAAAGCTTGCGAGTTTGCTCGTTGTGCAGGGACCAGAGGTATTGACTGAAGATGGGGAACCAATCATTGAGATCCGGGAGGAACTGGATGAGGCGGGAAACATCATTTGTAACATGCCTACCAAGTCATGCTCCTACAATAGCTTTCCTGACTCTCATAGCATCAAGTACACAGCCACATGGTCAAGGAAAGGCAACGGGCATGAACACCGACGATCTCAAACAGTTCCAAAAGTACATTGAGACCGCCGCTGAAGAAGCTAAGACACTTTCAGAACCTGTAAAAGTGAAGGAACAACCTACGACTGTCGCGAAGGCAACCTTCCAGGAACCAGAATCGATGGTAGAGATTGATGCAAATGGCTTGCTCAGCGCCACTGCTCCGGGTAATATGACCGCACAGAGTATACCAGTTGATGAGATTCGACTAGGCGAGCTACCGCCGGCGGATGCGGCACCACTTGAGGCACCTACGAGTGTGCCCACTAGAGGTTCAATGGAAGTGGGCAAGGGCTCGGTCGTTGAAGAAGATGTGGTCACACTAAACCAACGACTAACAGGAGGTTTTGTGTCAGATACGGAAAAGAAGCTTCGAGAGGAAGATTTTGTTCTATCTGTCGACGAGCCACCAGATGCAGCAGATCTCCGGAGACAAATGATCGACTACAACCTTCATGATATTGGTGCCGTTGTTGCCGAGATAGACATTGAAGAGCAGGGCTATGATGGTTATGATGATGAGAATTACGATGAAGATGATGATTATGAGGAGGATGAGGAGGATGAGGATGAATATGGCCGATCAACGAGTCGTGTCATTACAGCAGATATTGAGAGGGAGATGCAAGCCCTACAAGCTAGGATACGGGAGAGGCAAGAGGAGGAAGCCAGGAAACAAACACCACAGGTCCAAGTTGAGCTACCAAATGCAGCTCAGGTTAAGATTTCTCCTGATAAGGAGGAATCCCTATCGGCGCCGAAGAAGAAAGGGGTCACTTTCTCGGATAAGTTGGACGTCTCGATCATCCCACCAGTAACCAAGATAGATACCCAGCCTCTCACACTGCCTCCTCCTCCGACTCTGGATGACGCAGATGACGCAGTACCCTTCTTGGTGGATCTACTCGCTAGGGAGCAAATGATAGAAGATATGAAGAAAGCAGGTTTGAGCACTGCTGGAACCGCAGCTCAGAATGGTGGATGGGAGGCGAAAATGAAGGATAGAATTGCGGTGCAACCGAAGAAAGTGTCGCGATTCAAGGCCACCCGGATGAGTAGTACAGCTGAAACCGCCGATAAGATCTCTGGTTCCCCTACGAACAAGGTACCAGTGCTGAAGTCAACAATCTTCGAGAGGCAAACAGGGGCACCTCTTGCTCCGACTCCTCCACAAGCATCCGCCAGTGATAAGCCTAAGAATTTCTCATGCTTCAAGTCATCGAGGGCTGTAGAGTCTGCACCTCCCGACGCAGCAGTCAATCCTCCATACGTTGGTATTCATGAGAATACAACTCTGAGCAAACCATTACTTGATGGTGAGGTGGATGTGGATGAAGCAGAGAAGCTTCCACGCCCACTCGTTGCCCCAACAATCATCGAAAAGCCCCCTATTGTTACTTCTTCTGGGAATCCACCAATGGCACCAAGCGAGCTTGACCCTACCCTCCATAGGCAAGAAGTCGCAGTGGAATACTTTAAGGCCAGGAATAGAATGATACAAAAGGAAGGAGGGTTCTTGCCCCGGGAAGAAGAGGAAATGTACGTCCCCCTTGATGATAGTAGGAAAACAATGAGCAGATTTAGGGCAGCTAGACTTGGGATGACTCGAGCTGCTCCTAAATAAGGGAGAAGAAATTACATCTGGGAAATGATTATAAGTACATTAATTTTCCTAATGCCCTTGACACGTGACCAAAACAGGATCTGCTTCCACTGGCGCCATGTGAGGTGCGAAGGCAGAGGAAGGGTAACCACCCTCTGTCTTATAGTCACTTGTATATCCTTTCCTTAATGGGCTTACACCTGTTAAATGAAAAGAAAACTGTCAATACAAGTGACTGCAAGAATGATCCAAGATTGATATCAGGGCTTCATCAGACTGCACGTCTAACTCGCGCTATGGGCGTGGCGGTTCGTTTCACTCTGTACATTTTGCAGGCAGTAGCTAGGCTACCTATCTATTTATCGTGATGTCTATATCTTTCCTTTCGGTCCATCAGATACAGGTGTCTTACTAAGAAAAGCAACGAATTCTAATCTCTATGGGGAGAAGCACAAGTCCAAGTTGAGTGTCAAATACCACAGTAGGTAAACCAGATAGTGTCTCTCTAATCCTATTAATATCACGCAGAATAATGTTCTTCTAGCTGACGTCCATGAGCAAGGGCAAGATACCAGTAAGACGCGGCTACACTACCAAGTAGTCGATAACCGTTCCAACCATGTTTCGTTAGCCTGGTCTCATCCTAACTCTTAATGGATCTTTTTTGGCATTCCGCATATGCCTTGTGTCCTGCAAAGAAAATCCACAGCACAACGATGGCGGGATTCACAATCTCACGTGAGATAAAGGGCGCTACAGTACATCTTTAAATATAGGCGTGCATCTGAGATACATTTGCATTCTTCGGTTTGTATCGTTGATTCACAGGCTGCGAGATAACGCATGAGCAGAGACACCCCTGGAGAACGATGATGAGCAGAGACATCCCTGATGAGCCTTGATCGGATAGTGGCCCGCTTGAAGACTACAATAGGGCGATCCATCCTCTTGGGCCATCGTCACATAGCTCTGTGCAATGGCAGTCTCTCCAGCAACCGAAAAATAAAAAAAAACACTACATGGACAGAGAGACGAGGTCAAGAGCAGAGTCATTTCGGGGGGCTTGACAGGTTGACCCACCACACTTGTGCCAGAAGCAAGTTACCTACGTCGCAAGCAAATGTAGTTACGTGTTAATTTCGGCTTTTTCGGCCACCTTGTGTACCAGTCTGGTTGCCTTGTGTGTGGTGGAGGTGGGCGTCTGGACAATAACTAGTAATTATTCTTGCTTCTCCTGTGCTGGAACATGGGTGCTAATTTCAGGCCCTTTTGTTCCACAAATAACAAAATAGTGTGCCTGATTTCCTGCTGCAGCTTGCTGCGGCCAAAACACTGGACCGTTAGCAGCAAGTGGAGCTTCCCTCCCTCCTCCTGCTCTCTCTCCCCAAGATGTCAGGCAAATCATCATGGGCAGTGAAATCTGTATGAGCATTCTGTTCTCTCTGCCTGCGCCATCCTCCATCTGGCCCTGGCGACTCACGCACCCCCCTGTTCGTCACCCCTCCTTCCTTCATATCCAAACAGTGGCCTGGACTGTTTTCCGGCCCCTACCTACTCCTTTCCTTCAATCAACACTCACCGCCAAACTTCCTCAAACTTTTTCCAGAATCTAGAACTATCGCTCGCTTCGCTTTTGTGATCCCTTGATACCTACGTCCACCTATTTTACACATGCCATTGCGCTCCGCACCCTTTTCCCTGAGTGTCTCGTTGATTCCATCCTAGCACCACAGAACGAGCATAGGTACATCAGTCCGTAAAAATATAACGCGCTTCATATAAACAACCAATCCTCTAGCTTGCTCATCTTCGACTACTCGCATTCTCGATTTCGGATCCTAAAGCTAGCCATCAACCCCCCAAAGCAACAGCTCGACTCTCACCCCTTACCTGGCTGCTGCACGCCGATTTTTTTTCCAACCTGCATCTTATTCTGCACATTCACAGCCCCTCATCCGGAACCTGTACCGTGGTGGGAGGTGTTTGACTGTGTGATTGGGAGACTCTCACCAACAAGCAGCGCGCACTACAGCAGCTGCTCCTCAAAAGCGGCTCGACTCCATACGGGTGTGCCGCGTTAAAAACCAAACACTTCTTCCCCACATCGCTAAAGCGACAAAATAGCCAAAGTGATTGAAATTGCTTCTCTGGTCCCTCGTCCATCCCCCACTCTCGTGACTTCTACATTAGACACGAAGAGCACTCTGAGGGCTTCCCCTTTAGATCACGAGGATCCTAACAAAACCCCGGCATCAAGTACCAGACTAGGATTCACACTCCAGATGTCTTCACCGGGGTTCAAGAACATTCGTGCCATGTTTGAGCAGAACAACGCTCAGCCGGCGTCCGGGCCTACGACTCCCAACAAAGAACTGAGCCCTAAGCCTCTGACGCGAGTCAAGACATCGTTTATTGCTGTGGCTGGAAATGGTGGGGTGGGGCTAATTAAGGCAGGTTCCCTCCTTGCAGGAAGTACGGAGGTTAGCATTGCGGAAGCTACAAAGCTGGCAACGGAGAAGGATAACGCAGCCCCAATCGTCGAACAAAAGGAGAAAAAGGAGGTACAAGCACCGGCTCCCAAAGCTGAGGATATTCAGCCGCCCGTCGAAGAGATGAAGAATGAGCCAGAGGTGAAGGCAGAAGAGGAGCAGAATGTGGAATTGGAGAATACCCCGCCTGCTCTCAAGGAAACAGCAAAACCCTCCTCCGACAAACCACCTTTAAAGCCTACGAAGACTGCCGCAGACACGAGGGCCCAGTCTTCGAAGGAGAGACCAAAGACTGCATCATCTTCAAGCAAGCCAACTGCAGAAAAGAAGGTTACAGTTAAGGCCTCTGTAGAGAAGAGGCCAGTCAAGCCAATAGAAGAGAAGAGGGTCGTTGAGAAGAAGGTCATTGAGAAGAAGGTCATTGAGAAGAAGACTGCTCCATCTACTACCAAGCCTGCTACTACCAAGCCTGTATCTTCCAGGCCGGCGGTAGCCTCGACGACATCGACTACCAAGGCAACCTCCTCCTCCATGCCCCCACCAGCCACCAAGCCCGCCCCAAAGAATCTCTCCCTCCCAGCCTCCAGCACCACCAAGAAGTCTCCTAGTAGTACCCCACTTGCTTCCCCAAGAGTAACAACTGCGCCAAAGACAGCCACTACAACTAAGCCTGCTACTTCAGCAACGTCAAAGCCAAGAGCCTCTGATAAATCATCTGCGGCTGTTGGCCCCAAGGTAAGGGCCAGCACCGCTATTGGACATCGCTCCAAGACACCCACTGTGACTGATGCTCCACGAAAGCCAACTACTACTGTCTCATCCAGCTCACGCTTGTTTGCCCCGACTGCTTCCTCTCAAGCTAGGGCCGAGGAGAAGGATAAGGCGAAGACAGTTGCGTCAAGCACTGCCACCAAGAGGCCAGTTTCAGTTGCTACCAACAGGCCAAAGTCTTCTCTTGGCACCCACAAGCATGGTGACTCCAAGGTCACTTCTTCTACAGCTCTCCGCACCGGAACTGTGGGAAAGCCAGCATCTGTAAAAAAGGCTGTTGCGAAAGCTGCCTCAGTTGAGGCGCCCAAAATAGAAACTGCCACTATTTCACCACTCCCGTCTGAAGAGGTCTTGGAGAGGGTAACCCGCCCAACAGCTGCCTCAGCGCAGAAAGTCGTCAGCAAGGAGGAACTGGCAGAGATCCACTCCAGGTCTAGCAGCCGAGTGAGTGGCGGAACACACAGCAGGCGTGTCAGTATTGGGAGTACAAGTAGCGCCATGGGGTCCCCTGGAAAGCGTAGGCTGTCTTCTCAATCCCCACCAAGGCTTGTGATTTCTCCTGCTCAAGCCTTAAGTGGAGAGGACCCTGCCGTTATTGAGGAGAAGCCTGAGGAGGAGCAGGAGGAGGCCAGTGAATCCGCTGCTGAGGCAAAGACCAACCCAGCTGCTTTGGAGATCAATGCGGGTGAGAAGGTGGAGGGTCAAGACGTGACTACGCCCACAAGTGAAACTACCTTGGTGCAAGAGGGTGAAGCTGAGTATGGGGTTGCAGAGAAGGTCGAGAAGGAAGAGGTTACTGTTTCCACTTAGATATGTTCGATTCTGCTTTTAGAGGTTACGGAGTAGGGTGGATTGTATTATAAGCGTTTTCCCATTTTCCTTTGTTACATCTTTGCTTGCATTTCACCTCTTTTTTGCCGCCATATCATCCACGTCTTATTTTTGTTCCTCTGGTCAGAAAGATCTGGTTGGAAGTTTGGTTGGTTAGGCTGGTGGGTTGGATCTCGGAGCTATATTAGGGAAGGGGTAAATTTTTTGCTGACTGGCGACTTGGGTTTCCTTTGATATTTTCTGGCTTGTGATAAAGTGCTCGTTGCCTTTTATTTTGTGGATTTCTTCTATCCCCCCCCCCCTTTTGAAAAATGTATTGATCGTCTTACCTTAAGATATTTAACTCCTTTCAAGCACCTTTGCAGTTTACTTACCTACTTACATGCTTTATGTCACGGTTTTCATTTTACACCCATTTCTTTTTACAGATATAAACACCCTATAATCAATTTAACTTGACGCCCCCCTTTATTACATAGGTCATTAGTTGCAGAAGCCTTTAACTTTGCGCCTCATCTGTCTCTTTTGTTTTATATATCTCAATCTATCCCTCGCAAATCTCATTTGTTCGGCGCTGGCTGGGGAACCTAGCATTTGTATATTGCGTACTGGGGGCTAGGGTGGCAATTAGAAACGGCATATGTGGAGGTGTGGGGTTGCCGTTGTGTTACATGAGAAGGTGGGGTTACCGGTACTTAGTATAATAAACGACCCAATACCTATTCAATATAACAAGCGACAGAAATTAAAGAAGCGCAGGGGGGAGGGAGGGATAGGAGAATGCTGAAGTGATTGGATCCGAGGTTTTGGTGAAGGGAATCTTTGTATACAAGGTGTAGTAGATCTTACAGTACGTTACTTGTGTTTCTTTTAGCCTCTAAATTGCGTTACTGTAGCAAAGTTACTTACCCTGAAACACAACATTGAAAGTCCGCAAGTGCTTGCGGCGGGACCTTCATGTAAGGAATGTTTCATGCTACCTCCCCCCACCCCACCCCTTCTGTTTGGCATAGTAGAACACCTACCTGGGTACCTAGGTCCTCGACTGAGTCCCCTCTTCTCGTCTATGGGTGGGTACTTGCTTGATCTTGGGGTCTCTTTTTAGCGGTTAATGTACTGTTATAGATGTAGCAATTACAAGTCCCTGCTATAAACTCAAATAGCCATAGCCATACAAGCCCACGGCTGGAGGGGGCGGTTACTGAGGGTGTCTCTGGGGAGGGTTCTACCAGGGGAAGCGAGTTCGGGTTTTTAGTGTGGGCGAAAAGGGTGGAGACACTGTAGGGGCGTACTCCGTACGGGGGTATATTGTTCCGATTCAGGGTAACGATAATTCCCTGACTCGAGCTCGAGCCACAAGTAGTAAAATCAAGAAAAAAATACTACAAAAGTTTCATGGTTTCATTTACCATGTTAACCAAAGTCCCATAAAAAGACCCTGCGCTTATTTATATCATACACTTCCACCCCACCCCAATGGTAATCACCAGACAAAGTAAACCAATCAAGAAACCAAAATTTACAAATGGGAATGCCAACTACCAAACTGCTCCACACCCCTAGCACAGTACTCTACAGCTTCATTCCCAACGCCTGATGCACTTTCAAACTCTGCCTCACACTCAAATCCAACATAATCTCCTCACTCCCTCCTGGAATCGCATACCCCCGCACATCCCTGTACAGTCTCTCCACCTTCGCCCCCTGTCCACCGCGGGTATACCCCAACCCCCCAAAAATCTGCGCTGCCTCCCTCGCACAAAACTCAAACGTGACCGTACTCTGCGCCTTTAAGCTAGCAATTGGTCCACCCAACTTCAACATTGCCTCCGTCTCTCCCATACATTTACACTGATAAACCATATTCTCCAACAGATTGTGGGTCGCCTCAATCTGCCTTGCCATATGCGCGAGTTTCATCCTAATGACCGGGTGATCAATAAGTCTTTTTCCAAACGTCTTTCGTTTGTGCGCATATTTCATGCTTTCGTCGTAGCATACACGCGCAAAGCGGGTGGATTGGATTGCAATCCCGAGACGCTCGTGGTTGAAGTTTGTCATGATAACCTTGAAGCCTTGGTTTTCTTTGCCAATGAGGTTCTCTACGGGGACCTTGACGTCTTCAAAGGTAATATATGTTGTGCCCGAGGCCCAGACTCCTTGGCAGTCCATTTTGCGGGTGGAGACTCCGGGCATGGTGCGTTCGATGAGGAGGACCGAGACACCGCCCATGCCAGGCTTGCCAGTACGGACGGCGACGGTAAAGTAGTCCGACCAGATACCGTTGGTGATCCATTTTTCTGTAAAGTCAGCGCTAATATACTCCATAACAAAGTAACATATTCAATTAACATATTCAATGAGAACATACTCTCTCCGTTCACGATAAAATGCTTTCCATCAGGCGTCTTCGCTGCAGTCGTAGTCAAATTCGCCACGTCACTCCCCGCATCCGGCTCCGTAATGGCCAAACAAATCCTTTTCTCCCCATTAATAATCCCTGGGACTATTCTCTCCCTAATCGCCTCATTTCCAAACTTGATCAACGGCGGAAGAGCGATTCCATACCCTCCAATAACGTTCCACACGAACCCACCACTTCCGCTTCGGGAAAGCTCATCAGTGAGGATTAATTCGTGGAATAAATCCCACTTCTCTGGAGGCACAGATGCGACTCGGTAATTTGTGTATTGAATGGGGTAGTGCACACCGAGGAGACCAGCAAGATATCCCCGCTTGCCCATCTCTTGGTAGATTTCTTCGGGGACTCGCTTGGCTTCGTCCCATTCGTTGAGGTAAGGCTCGACTTTATCCTCCATCCATGCGCGGATTTCATTGCGGAGAGCGGCGTGGGTTTCGTTGTAGTATGGGGAATGGTACTGCGAAAGATAATGAGGTCCATGTATTCTTTCAGAACTTGATGGGTGGTATACATACCCCCTGGTACCAGCTTGGATCACCAAAAGGAATCAACTCCCCAAATGGCTCAAATGACTCTCGCTTCTCCTCCGGCACCTTCACGGCAGAGGTCTTCGTAGGCGCAATAACCACTGGAGCGGCCTTGGGCGTCTCGGCGGTTGCTGCAGCAGTAGCTGGTTTCTCGGCTGCCTTAACATCCAAGGACCCTATCATGAGCTTGGGTTTGTACTTGTTTAGGATTCCTTGGTTGTGGTATTTCCAGAATTGCGCGGTGGCGTCTTTGCCGCCGACTCGTTGGAGGATTTTCTGTCCGCCAGGGTGCTCGGTTTGAAAGCTGGTGAAGGCATGTTAGGAAGATTTACGCCAAAGGGAGAGAGTAAAGATACGGTGCTCAGGGTTGGAAGGCAAGGCAAGGAACGCACGCTGTGAGATTGTAAACATCCCCCTCAACGATAATCCACAGGTCATCCTTCCCCTTGTGTTTTGCAACCTCATCCAACGAGAATGTCTTCGACATGATTATGGTCGTTGCGTAGTAGGAGTGATGGTTGGGTGCAGCCCAAGTATTTCTGCTATGATACTTATTTATTGCTATTGCTGATGCTATAAAGCTTTACTTATGCGACTTATATTAATGACGCCGGGGTAAAGCGCGACCAGCATGTGAAAATGTTCAGTATTCACTTTGAGGTGTGGTACCTACCACTTACTGTACCTCGGTAGCTACCGATGCCCGGCCCTCCCTACAGTAAATGTAAAGTACCTCGGCATGGGGCATATTCGATACTCACAACAATACTACGTACATGAAGCGAAGGTTGATATGTACCATTATCTTGATAAACTCCAATTCTGCTCCAGAAACCAAGAAGTAAGTATGCATCATTAAAAACGGCCTCAGCCAGTGGAAACACCAGACTCCCGTGCAAAAAAACAGGTATAGGCGCCCCACCATAATAATGACAACAAGTCAAAAACACATTAAACACTAAAATGAAACCTCAATCGAGCATTAAACTCTCCCCACCAAGCCCACCTCCATCTGCGCTCCCCAGACCCGGGCTCTTCATCCTCCCCCATGCTCCCAGGGCAATCCCACTCGGCCCGCCTGACCCCACCCCATTCTCACCGCCCCCTGGAACCCCAGCCCCAGAATTTCCCAGTCCCCTCATTACCTGCCCCACCGTTGGGCCCTTCAAAAATTGCATATTGCCCTCATGTATACTTCCCTTTACAGTAGCGTTATAGTCGTCGTCGTCGTCATTGTCCTCGCCACCATACCCATTAATCTCTCTACCCCACCCGCTCCCATCCACTCCCTCAACCCCTTCAACCCCCTCCCGCTCCGGCCTCACCCCACGGAGCTTCTGGGTTTTGCTAGAGAGTGATCCCCTCCGACTAGGCGTCTTCGGAGAAACCGAAATTGACGACGAGGCCTGTAAAATACTTTGACTGAGGCTACGGTTCTGCATTGGTGTCATTTCCATCTCAATATCAAACGGTCTCGTGTCCTCATTATCCACCAACCTTACACTGCCAAAACCGTGGATGTCGCCCCAGTTCTGCGCAACCTCCTCACTCCCTTGCCCACTATCCCTTGATCTGAAGCGTTCGGTAACAGGGCGCCTGCTTGTGACGCTATCCAGCGTACTCCCGAGCTCCATCCTGCCAAACCTACTCTTCAGTCCCACCGCCTCCTCAGGGTCTCTAAACATCCCACCCTTTGGTTCTCTCTCCTCTGGTAATGGCTGAGCCTTATTATTATAAGTCTCACAAAGGATTTTCCTCAACATAATCTCCCTCGCCTCTCTGAAAGCCTGAGCTTCAGCGGCAAGGCAACATACCAGTAATCTCCAGTTTTTGCTTTCCGCTAGCTGCACCTTTGCATCGAGTTTATGTAGCACTTCTTCAATACCATTGAGAATCAACTGATCCATGCCCTCTGGAGAAGAAGGCCGTCGAGCACGCGATTTGGCCTTCGGGGACGCTTGGGAATAAAGATCATCTGGGACCCCTCCTTGTCCTTCGCCGTCAGAGTTAGATATCAAGGAATCGAAGCGGGTCAGGGATGGCCATTGCTTCCCTGATTTGGTCAGTGGTTGAGAAGTAGCAGCGGTCATTGACTTGCTTCTATTTCCCAGAAATGTAGGTAGTGAAGAGTAGTCCCCAGCTCCAGGACTCGCCACAACGCTGGCAGTTTCAAAATCTCTTGTGATATTCCTCCTGGCATTACCCCTTCGCGAAGGAGTCACACTTGACCTCTCCATTCCACCTGAAGGGCCAGTCGTTGCAATTCTCGCCATCTCACATTTCAAATCCTTTTCAAACCCCCGGACGATGGACAGGGCCTCCTCCCAGTGGACCACCCCTTCCTTCAATGCCTCGCGTTCAAGCCGAGCTTGTTCCTTCTTCTCCCGTATGGCCTCAGCTTCTGCCTTCCAATGATCTACGGCAACCTCGTGGCTCCCGAACTTTGCTGGCAGGGATGAAAAGAACCTAGTTTGCGAGCTGGAGATTGTAGATATGGAATGCCTATAACTTGACGAGCGAGATGAAAGTGCAGACTCCAAGCCTGTTATCCTCGTTTGTAAATTAGAGTGCCGTGACTTGAGCGCAGCCAAATGTGCTTCTGCCTTGCGAATCTCGAGCTAGATTTCACATCAGAACTACCTTTCAGAAAACCACATTTATCCATGAAATATACCTCGACATCCTCCCTCTCCCTCCTCAGCTCAATTACTCTCCGAGCTTCACCCCCTTCTTCTACCTCCTTTACCCCCTCTTCTAACTCTTTCCTTTTATTCTCCCATTCCTCGACCTGGCCTATATTCTTCAACCTCTCTGCCTCCTCCAAAGCATATACCTCCTCCTCCATCGACTTCACCTCCGCCAGTGCCTTCATAGCTCTTACGATTCCCTGTCTCGCAGCCTTCAAGTTTATCTTTGGTCCTACTCTTGAGGTACCTAGCATCACAGAAGATGTGACTCCTCCATCCCATCCACTCCTCCCAGTCTTGGAAGCCTTCTTGGAAGCCTCCATGACTTCCAATTCCCTCTTTATAATAGGGCCATGGTAGGGATGCTCCATTAACAATCCAGTAGACTGTGCATCTAGCAACTCTTGTAGTTCTATCGTTAAAGCCTTCACCTGTTGCTGCAAGTTATACATCGGACTCCGCTGCATATCGTATATACTTTTCGTCTGGGCGTACGCATACGACGTAACCGGGGGAGGCAAGAAGAAGCTCCCTGTTGGCCCATGATGACTTTCTGGCTGCTGGGTAGATAGAGTAGAAGTTGTATTTGAGATCCTGCTGCCTACAAATAGAGGGGGAGAGTTAAGGTATGAGCTTCGTTTCGAAGGCGGGGAATTAACAGGAGATGGTGACGAGAGTTCAGCTCTCCCGGGGGATAGATGTTGCTGTGGAGCTAATAGAGGTGAGTACGACTGGGAGAAGTTGTCACTGCTGAACTTGTCATGCCTGGCACTGCTGGAGCTGCGTGCTCGATCCCGGGTGCTGAATCGCAGAGGAGATGGCATTTTCGAATGGTGATTCTGTTCCCTCCGGTAGTGGAAATAAGATGATATACTATTTTATAACAACCAGGCTATCTTATAACCGTCTCCTAGTATGTAACTATGATAAGGCTGTAGGAACTGGGTTGTGATGAAGTTGACTATGTGGACAGAGCTTATCGATAATGACAAGCAGGGATAGGTAAGGAAGGCCAGGTGGTTTGGCGTGTGACATTGAAGCATGCGCAGGTCAGGATGACAATATTTTCAATGATGCAAATTTGCAGTGGTACCAGCTTGAAAACAAAATGTAGATTTACCCCAGCTCCATGAAATCCTGCATAGGCAATGAGGATAAATTTCAGACAGATACATTGGGTCCAATGCAATGCTCAGACAAATATGTTTCTAGCTACCTTCCATGGTGCTTTTCAGACACTCCCGGCATTCCCCACAAGAAAGAGTAAAGGCCCCAAAGAATCTGAAACTACCAATGTGTAACGCCCGGACCAGGAAACTTTAGCGCTAAGCAATGCGCCAAAACAAATAAAACCCAATGCTGGTTCTGAAAATAGCAAGTAAAACAGAGCATATGAAGCCTGAAACCCATCATAAAGACACCGACCAACCGGCATTTTCAATATTCTCAGAACTCCATTTTAGAACTCCAGCAAGAAAGCAAAGAGGAAAAAAAAAAATGATGCCAACCATAAGCTTTTTACAAGAAACCCAAGATATAAACGTTCAACAACACTGGATATTAAAATAGGTATCACTCGATGAAAAATTCACGATGGCGTCTTCTTGATTCCAGCCAACATAGGAGGAAACCCCATAGCCTTGACTATTCTATCATCAGGCCTCTTCTTCGGTATCGTAGGGACCGGACTAAACCCGCCATAGCCAATTCCAAGGTTCGAAGGACGGTAGGCAGGAGGAGGCATCAATCGTTGGTTCATTGCAGCTGAGTTACCAAAAGAGGCAGCGTGTGCAGCAGCAGCAGACATAGCAGCAGGTGGTTTGGGGATAGTCAGCCTAGCACTTGACACACTGCAAGTATTAGATGATGCGTATGCTGGGCTCGGCACTGTTGTATTAGGTGTAGGACGAGATGCTGTATTTGTAGTGTAGGTGCGGGTTGATGGTGTTTGCGGGGCCGCAGGTGGATTGGCTAGCTTCTGAAGATCCCATCCGGATTTCTGCAAGAAAGTGGCAATGGTTTGCGTTGCATCAGGGCTTAACTCTGGCAAGAGTGTTGATGAGCTTTGGTGACGCTTTCGTGGAGCTGAGGGCTGTTCCCTGCTTGAAGCAACACGCTTCTTGTGATTGACTGCATGGGAAGTCAGGGGCGGAACGGGAGGGATAGTAGGGTCCGATACCACTGGCTCTTCCGGTGGATTGATATTGAATACACCCTGTAATGCCTGAAGGAGTTTTGCATTGATATCACCAGGTTCGGGTCCTAGGTCCGTCGTACTTTGATTGCTATGAGAGACGTCATCAGAGCCCATGGACGCAAAAGAGAAATCTTCAGCGGAGAAATTGATCAGCTTGTCATTTACAAGAGCCAAATCCAATTCAACGTCGTGATGATGATCCCCGGGCGTGCCCAAAATCCTCTGAACGTAAGGGACTAGTTCCACTTCGGCTTCAATAGGGGTTGTTGGGGGGCCCGTTGCCTCCGGGATAGCCTCTCCTTCACTTCCATTCTGCAAATGTATCAGTTCAGTGAGTACCTTCTGGGCCAAATCAGAATCCAGCGCTGCAAGCTTCACCTCGAGCTCCTCCCCTGACAAGTCTATGTACGGAGATATATCAATTGAAGGTTTAGTAATCTCTTGGGCTGGCGACTGTTGCTCTGAGCGTGCTTCTGGAATTGCACTCAGGGTCATAGTATCTGCACTGGCCATGCTTCCGATATTGATATGCTCGCTTGATGTCTTATGAAAGATTATAGACTCCCTCACAGTGGTGTCTTCTGAGCAAGATTCGAATTTCTTGCATTCTATTATTGACTGAAGGAACGCCATTGCCTTAGAATTATTAGAAAGTAATTTCATGAGTTCCGAATTTTGGAGGAGATTCAGCGCAGTCTCGGGTTCTGAGAGGAAATTTCTCAGTGCTCCATTTGAATCAGTGCCGTCTCCGTCATTGATGCTGGATGCGGTTGATTCGGCTACAGAACTCGCTCTGTTCCGAAATGCGCCCTCATAGAAACATGTGGGATTCTCAGAAGAATCTCGATTCGAAAGAGGTTGAAGGGAAGGTGAGAAAATAGCTGATATCCCTCCAGAATGGTTATGGTGTTGTTGTGGATAAGGCCCGAAGCAGGGTGAGGTTGACATTCGATCATCGTGATAGCGTGCTCTTTCTTTAGCCTCTCTTTTCCCCTTTCGCTTGGAAAACTCGGTTTCCATCCATTTCCTCTTCTCATCCGTATCTGCTGCCCCATAAAGTTTGGCAGCTCGCTTTGTCACTCGGCATCGGAGGTCGTTATCCTTGTCTGAAAAATGCAAATTATTAGGCATGACTGCATAACATAGCTAGGGGTGTAGACGAAGGTGGAGAGCTCACTTCGATCCTGATTAATTTCTCTCCACCGCTTTTTCCTTTCACGGTTCTCTTCTCGTATCCTGGCTTGCTCTGCTTCATGTTAGTTGAAATTCATTCACATGCAACTCCCCAGAGTACTATCTAGTATCCAACATCTACTACCCAGGGAGGTGGAGTACTTTTACTTTTATCGTCATCCCCTTCATCCCCTTCATCACCATATTCGTCTTGATGATGTTGCCTTTGATTCAGTTGATTCACGAGCCACATAAGCTGCTCCCGGGTAGCTTGAGAAAGTGACGATATGTTGAAATTACTCGTATCTAAAAGCCTCCCAATACTTACAGAGACAACTTCTTGAGGAATCTGATCCACATTGACATTGGAGATTTCTGGGTGCACGCTAATAGGCCGGCCATTCAAACTAGGTACCGACTGAGGCGAGAAGGCCTCAGTAGTGGGCTCAGTGGTTCCAACAGCTGGAGCCGGTTTGTCCTTATTGATTTCACGGAGAAGCTGTTCAAAGGCCTCATTTCCCCCAAATTCCTGAATTGCATTTTGAATCTCCAGCAATTTGGCTCCATCCATCTCATCTAGTGCGCTGAGGCCATCGGCGGTGTACTGAAGCTCTTGTTGGTAGACAGTAATCTCCGTAGAGTGACCGCTCGAGGCCCATTCCACCTGTGCAGGATCGCCTTGGCGTTGCCCGTTGCCAAAATTCGTCAGAGAAATGTGTGCACCTTCAGGCTGAGGCTCATGGGATTCTTCCTCTAACGGTCCAGGTGGAAATTGGACTGCCTCCGCACTGCTGAGCTGTTGTGTGAACCCTCCATCTGAGTCACTGGCCGCTTCTATTACTTCTCTCTTCATCACTTTTGCCGTTTCTTGAGCCTCTGCAGTGTATGGTTGAGAGTTGTCGTTGCTGGCAAGTCCATTCTCTTCTACAGGTGCGCGCTGGAAAGAGCTAATAATTTCAGCCCACCTGATGTCCTGTAAGCCTTCAAGGCCCTTAAGCTCGCTAGGGTCAATATCTTTGAGGAGCTCTAGGTCCTTCGGGTCAATTTTTTCTAAAGACACACCATCTGTGGGAGGCCAAGAGATATCAACATTACGCCTGCTTCACCATGGGGCTGGCACGATAACATACCAAGTGATATCCTACCATTTTGTAGGCTCGGGCCTGCCTCTGGCGGTTGCCGAAGTGCCTGTGCCAGGCCTTGGGTAGATAAACCAGCTGTGGGACCGCCGCCCATTTCTTGCCCTTGCGCTGCCTCCCGTACCCCTTGATTCTCTTGCATAGCCTGCACGCCTTGAACCTTGGGCACAGTTTGTACCTCCTGCTGAGCTGCCATTGCAGTCTCCTGTTGGACTGAACTTTGTGATGGTTCTAGTGAGACAAGCGTTGGCATAGATTCTCCGGTAGGAACTACAAGCTGGTTTTCGGCACTCTCTAATGCTGTGATGAGAGCGTTCAGATCCGCCGCCGCCATAGTCTGATTCACTATGGCCTCATTTATCATAGCCTCTAACTCTGTTGGGTCTGTCGGGAGTTTCATCGATTCGAGTATCTCTTGTATTGTTCGCTGCGTCGCACTCCTGCTCTCCACAGCAGCAAGGACACCCGGCGGCGGGGCCAATGCCCCAACGAGCAATTGAACGTCATTTCTGTCCACTAAAACCTCAGAACAAATTGAAGCCGAATACCCATCCGCAAAAGCGAATGGGCCCGGTGATTTTGATGTCTCAACGTTAGCCTGCGCCCATCACCAGCCGTGTCGGAAGACAGGTAGTTGAATGATGATAGTGGTATAATATAAGTGCGGGAAACATTGATGGTATATATCAACGGTAAACGGCAGTGGTAGTTGACAACTCCTGGAGGGGAGGAATAGTCTACTTACTTGCACCACTCCACGATGCCTAGTTAGAAGCTATCCCAGCCCGTATTCTGTTTGCTATAGCCCTGGCCTGTAAAGAGGGCTGTGAGACTGCTCTTCGTGACTGCGGACGGAGGTTTGGTTTGGACGGGGCAAAAGCGGGCGAAAAAAGGTGAACCTGTGTGTGGGGAGCGGGCGCCAAGATTTCCCTGACGCACAGCCTTGCCTGAATAGTGGGCCATCGCCTTGCTTTGTCGTCTGCTTAGCTTAAGCCTTCAGCTGCAGGGCGCAAGGGCTGGTGTCGGTGTTGTGCTGGTGTTGAGTGCTTCAAGCTGAGGGAAGACGGGGTGGAAGGCAGGAGAGACTCGGTATCAATAATGGGCCAAGCCAGCCACCACCACTCAACCCAATGGGGTACTATCATCCAGGCAAGCGACATTACTTACGGTCGGCCATCGCTATCTTGGTAACTGTAAGTAGTAGTTCCCTCACGTGCCTGATTGTTTCGGTTGCAAAATTAATTATTCAGTAGCTACTGTATATATACAACATCGCTGCCAAGGCAATCAGACAGGATGCGGATTAAGACTAGCATCATCTAGCGTAAAAAAAGCCACTGACTAAGCTAGCCGACATCATAACCACATTGACCAACCGACCAACCTACAAACCTCTCCAAGTTCAAGAGCGTGGGTATCACTAATTAAAATCCCCTCATAATTCCGTCTTGATATTTCTCTTTCCCTTAGTGTCAAAATAACCCTCCAGCTCTAACCACTCGGCTGCAAATGCTGCCGTCAGAGTAGCCCAGTCATGAACTGTATCCATATCCAAGTGCTCCCCATCGTCATTCATCGTATGCCATACCTGAGGGAACGGAACAGGAATTATATGCAAGACCTCCACTCCTCTCTTTAGAAATGGAATATGATCATCCTGAATGCCTCCACCCCAACCAAATTGTGCACTCGTCTTATCCGCCTCTGGTAGGAATTGTTTTGATGTAGGACGCTTCCCAGTCCTCATGACGCCAAGGCCACGGAGGCGACGTTCCAGGCTTGCCATGTGCTTATATGCCCAGTGTGTGGTTTTGAAGTAGCTTGGAACCATCGGATCTTTGGAGCCTAGGAGATCAAGTAGGACAAATAGATCAATTGACGCGAGAGACGTTCTACGGTGGGACCCAGCGATATGATATGTTTGTTCCCAAGTGCTCGCTAGGTGCCTGTATATCGGTTGCGTTAGCAGTTGGAGAGAATATCAGCACTATGAAGCTCACCTAGCTCCATACAGACTGTCATCATCGGTCCAGGTACCAAACGCCTCCTCACCGTCCAGCAGCAGAACCATTACACCTCTATTCCAGGCATCGCCCTCACCACCTCCCTCGCCATCACCTGCATCGCCTTTCCCAATTCTTGAGCTAACTTTAGCAGCCTTCTTTTGCTCCTCCATATGCTTCCATTTCTTCGTCAACGCTTTATCAATACTTCTTGCAGCATGCATCAACATTGCACAAGGCGCCGCACTATCTGTTGCACCAATGAACCCCTCTGGAAATATTTTGCTGTCATAGTGAGCTACGAGGACGAGACGGCCAACTTCTCCGGGCCTTGATCCAGGTGGGTCCCGGGTAGCCATGAAGTTGCGCTATAAGGTACCAACCGTTAGTTTCCAGTTAAGGCTCCAGGGGTTTGTACTTAGAAACGTACAAATGGTATCTCCTTCCCATGGCTTAGTGGTGTTGTAGCCGTACTGTTGTCATATTCCACCTTCCAATCTGGCAGCTCATTGGACCAGAAGTCCGCAAAATGCTGGAGAACTTTAAGTGAATTTTCCGTGCCAGGTACCCTGGGAATGAGTATCGGTGCCAGGAGCTTCCCATTATGAATATCAAAATCCGCCGACGGGTCAGGGAGTGACTTTAGTGACGCTTCTGAGAGAGTCGTGTATGCTCCTGTCAGAGCAGGGAGGAAGGTGAGCAACGAGCTGGCCAGCACCCGTGAAGATAGCTGTCCGGGCCTCATACTACAGAGCAACTTTTTGCGATGTAAACTAGCTCGCGAAAAGAGTGGCGCTGATCCTAGTACTGAGGCCTGTAGGTATGTTGTTCGAGTCTCCGTAGGCTTCTTCAAGTTCGTGGTGCTGGATGGTAGGCCTGTAACGGCATCCGTGTCCTTACGAGATCCCCAGCGGGAGCGCATAAGACACTTCAAGGAGGTCTCTACCTAACCAGAGTATAGCATTCCACCTGCAACCTTATTGTAATTATCCAGCAGGTGGATAAGTTGCTGGATGCTGGGCATCAACTGGAGATGCATGATTAATGTCCAAAATCACATATTACAAACCAATGCAGCTATTTCGAAAAGGCCCAGGGCCCAGCCTGTGAAACAGACACTGAAACACTAAGAATTGTGAAAATATAAACTATTATATCACATTATGGAGGTGTTCACATGCACCAATATACCCCCATCTCGCAAAACTCTATTGTAGGCCGCACGGAAATTCCCATAAATCGGAAACTTCACCATTGCCAACCCCCTTCCTTCGAGACCCAAACCGTAAAATTGTAGTTGCTGGAAACTATACAGCCGCCTCACTGCTTATAGTTTTACCCCCCAGATTCCCCTCCCACCTACGACGCCGAGCCATTCGCTAGGGCCTGTTGTTCCCCCACTAAGAGTGGGCGCTGACCATGATATATTATTGACCTCCCAATCACTTCTCCAGACCTTCACCGGGGTCCTAGCATGGCTCTCCTGTTGTCCCACAATCTGGCCTTGAGGCGCTCCAGGGGGTCCAGATTGACCGCTTCCACTTCCTGTATTGTTAAGCGGGACAGTGGTATTTGAGTTCAATAAATCCCATACCAGGACGAGGCAATCATCTCCTCCCGCTGCAATATAACCACGCCTGGTTGGTGCCCATTCAATACAATTAACATTATTCGAATGACCACGAAGCTCGATAAGAGCCTGGCCTGGCTGTCGGACGTCAAGAATGCGGACAATGTTCGAGTCTTGAGAAAATGTAGCGATGAGGTGCTGATCGTGTGGAGATGCTATACAATGGTTAACCAAGCCTATTCAACAAGGAGACGAGTAAACTACCAGCTAGTCTCAGCAACGGTGGCGGAGAAAGTGATGAACCTGATGGGCTCTGTCCTGTGAGTTTCCACGCTCGTGGTGAGTATTGCCCTTGTGGTTTGGGCGCCAGGCTGAGAACCTACCTTCTGCACCTCCACTAGGCTTTCCTGCAGTTGGTTCGTATATAATGGTACTGTGTTCCAGACTCCTCAAATCGAACATCCTAACACTACCATCCGCACCACAGCTTGCAAACACGTCTACGCTGTTGCTCATGAACCTCACATCATATACCTCTTTATCATGAGCAATCAACTGTGTCTTCGCTGTCAGGGTTGGTATATCCCAGACAGTGCATGTTGTGTCAATACTACTAGTAATTATAAGTGCGGGAGAGATCGTATTCCAATCTAAACTTGTAAGGGGAGCCGTCGAATCATTTGACTTCGAATTAGACAGTAGTGCTAGAGGAGTCAGCTTCTGTGGCTGTGAGTGAATGGAATTTGCCCTCGTGATACTATTTGATGGTGGTGGATTGGGGGATGAGGCAGAATTGGTATTAGGTAGTGACCATAGGCGTAAGTGATCACCTGAGGTTGCTAGGAGGTCGGTGAATGGTTTGCTTGTAGTTGGGGGCTCCCATAATATCCTCGTAATAGGATAGGTATGCGTGGCCTCTGCCAGCTTCGTAAATTCGATCGAAGGTTGATTCTGATCGCTTGATGGATACCCTGAATGTCGGTTCTGCTGCAGCGGAGCAGTACTTAAGATTTGAATCTGAGTTCAATACAGGGTAAGCTGTGTGTTATAAGCCTCCACGGCGCCTTGCTCTCAGCACTGGAAGGTCCAGGATCTTGATATGTACCTTGGGCCTGATTCGAAGGATGGGAGAAACCACCTACACAATTATGCGAATCCTCCGAATAACTCCCAATTGCTACCCTTCCATATCCGCCCAATCCATTTCCGCCTGGTGATACCGGCCACTTACACCAGTCAACTGCGAATATACCCCATGGTGCTAAATACCTCCCATTGGTAGAACCAACAGCACCAGCATACGGGTCAAGCTGATTCACAGTAGAGCTGTTATAAGTCGGAAGACTGTTTGGGTGATTGTACTTCCTGTCCCCACCAGCACCAGAAGCGGACTGCATTGAAGATAATGGGGTATATTTAGATGTGATGGTTGGATCTCCGGCCGAATAAGCTATGCTACCGCTGCCGGTGGTGCGATGGGTGGACATAACCCGGCCAGACGAGGTGCTAGTGTCTTGCCGACTGGGTGCTCCACTTGGACCACCAGAATATGGCAGGTACGATTGTGAGCCGGTCGGGGTGGCCTGTGGTTGATAAGACGTATACTGCGAAGGTTGGCTCGAGATCTGTTGCTGCTGGACTGGGTCTGCGGGTCTCTGTGCCGGATATAATTCCTGTGGAGACAGTAGCACTGGCTGCTGGAGAATTTGCTGCTGCCGCCGGTGTAGAGATATTGTTGGTGAGCTGGGGTCCAGTGCAGATGATGGCGTAAGTTCTGTGAGACCCAGCTGTCAGTATAACGCGCAGCCGGGGTTGAAAGGGATATTATTTTCGGATTCGTACCGCTAGAAATACCCAACCCAGTGAGATTTATGTGCGAAGATGTCTGTAAACCGAGGTTAGGTAAGGTGGTGGTATGGGCCGGTATTTGGGACGAGGCGGGGTGATTGGATAGCGCAGGTGGGGAGTTGTTGTCCTGCTCATGCGAGAGTGTGCGCGAGTGGAGAGGCATCGGAGAGAGTAGCAATGCGGAGGCTTGATGTCTTCGCACTTGGCTGGTGCAATATGAATTATTCAGGCGATTGCCCTACAATCTGTATGACCTTCGTGCCCTGGATTCGTTCGCCAGCGCCGATTCGATACCATATCTGTTGTTGCAATCCATACTGTACAAGGACGAGGGTCTAGAGCATGGCAATACAACATATGCCCAAACAGACCAGACGATGATCATGGGGGTCCAAGCTGTCTGCAGTGAAAGATGTATTCGGGCCAGGCTCAGTCATTTTGCTTCCAGAGCCAATTGTTCCAGTGCCTATTGTTATGATTACATGTATCTACGTAGTACTGAGGCATGGAAAATGCTTGTGCTTTGTTTATGGGGTGTGAGTTGCTGACTAAGCGTGTGACACCATGAGCCGAGCCCCAAAGGACGCTGATTCAAAACTTGGAGCCACTCTACATACAAAGCCCTCCCTATAAGAACGACGGGTCGCCCTCGAGTCCGTGTATATCTCCTGATCTTTCGACCCCTCAGCGAGCCCACCGACGGAATTTGCCCGCTGACAATCGCACAACGCGATAAGCACCACGAGATTGAAAATGTCTACTGCTAATCTTCTCAACCAAAACTTCGATTCGGACGATGATGATGAAGATTTCGAGGCTGGGGATGATGTAGATGGTGAGAATGAGCCCGATGAGGAGGAAGGTGGCAATGCCAAAGCCTCGTCAAAGCGGGGCCGTAGAGATGAGGAAGACGAAGAGGAGGTCGAGGAGGAGGATGAGGACGAGGATGAGGATGAGGACGATGAGGACGATGAAGAAGACCAGGTGAGCCCAAGCCAGCCACTATATGGCTAAGCGCAAGGCTTTTGACTTATCAATTGCCCGATTTATCTAACGTGTGTTCATCGAAGCCACGACGGAAACGTCTCAAGCGAAAAGGTCTCAACAGGTTCATTGATGTTGAAGCCGAAGTTGACGAGGATGAGGAAGATTTTGAAGATGAGGACGATGAGCTACTTGCTAGAGAGGGTGGGTTCATTGAACATGAAGATGAGGCCGAGATCACCAGGCACAGAGACGACCACCGACATCGGGAGCTTGACCGCCGCCTTCAAGCCGAAAATGCCCAAGATTTACAGGACATTGCTGCTGGATTCGTTCTCCGGCATGGTAGAACCTCCGGGCACAGAGGGTTGGATTCCAGGGCGGTCCCGCGAAAGTTGCTTTTGCCATCAGTTCAGGATCCTTCGATCTGGGGTATCAAATGCAAACCAGGAAAAGAGAGGGAAGTGATTTTCAATATCATGAGGAGGTGCGAGCAAATGTCACAGACACGGAATCCACTGAACATCACATCAGCATTTGAGCGAGGCGGTGGAGGAGCAACAATGGCAGGGTACATTTACGTAGAGGCTAGGAAACAGGTGGACGTTATGACTGCTTTACAAGGAATACAGGATGTTTACCCAGGAATGAAGACAATTCTGGTACCCATCAAGGAAATGCCTGATCTACTTCATGTTGTCAAGAAAGCCGAGATAACTCCAGGCCAATGGGTCAGGTACAAGCGTGGCAAATATACCGGCGATTTGGCCCAGGTTGAGAACGTCAGTGCGAATGGTCTCGAACTTCGGATTCGCATGGTACCCCGATTAGACTACGGCAACAACAAGGATAACAATGCAATCGATGCTAATGACCCCAACAAGAGAAAGAGGGCATTCGGAAAGCCGAACGCTACAATCGGGAGACCTCCCCAGCGCCTGTTCTCGGAGCTAGAAGCAAAGGCCGGGTTCATAACGCAGCAACCCTCAAAGGGCGGAAAGAAATGTTTCAGCTACATGGGTGAAGACTATGAGGATGGGTATCTTCTGAAGGAAGTCAAATTATCGGTGGTATCCACCGAGAATGTCAATCCGACGCTCGAAGAAGTCACTAAGTTTGCCTCCGGAGGGGAGGACGGAACTGAAGCTTTAGACTTGAATGCTCTTGCAGTATCCCTGAGAACTGGTGCCCAGTCGGCTTATCAACCAGGTGATATTGTAGAGGTCTTCGAAGGGGAGCAGCAGGGTCTCATAGGAAAAGTCAAAGCGGTTACCCGTGAAATTGTCACCATGGACGTCTTGGAGGGCGACCTCAAGGGAACCAGGATTGAAGTCCCATTCAAGGGGCTGAGAAAAAAGTTCAAAGAAGGAGATCATGTCAGAGTTACTGGTGGCAGCAGGTATAAAGATGAAGTTGGTATGGTGGTCAGGATTGTCGCCGACAAGGTAACTATTGTGAGCGACACGACAATGCAAGAAATCACGGTTTTTTCGAAGGATCTACGGGATGCTACAGAAAGCGCTGGCGGAGGTTTGGATAGTAAATATGATCTCCATGACCTAGTACAGCTCGAGTAGGTTATTATGATCCCCCTCGCCTCCCGGCTTTGGACTGATGTGATACTAGCCCCACAACGGTTGGATGCGTAACAAAAGTTGATAGAGAGTCACTCCGCGTTCTCGACCAAAATGGACAGTCTCGACTAATCATGCCTTCTCAAATCTCTAACAAAATTACCAATCGGCGCCACGGTGCTGCCACCGACCGTAATGGTTCTGAGATTCGCGTCGGAGACACAGTCAAAGAGGTCTCCGGAGAAGCAAAACAGGGGACCATATTACATATATTCCGAGCATTTGCATTTTTACACAACCGGGACCAGACAGAGAATGCTGGTGTTTTTGTGTGCCGCACTAACAATGTAGCAACCATCATTGCCAAAGGTGGGCGAATTACAACTGGGCAGTCCTCAGGGCCAGATCTTACCAAGATGAATCCTGCAATGATAAGAAATCAGGGAAACATGCCTCCACCACCCATAATCCCCAAGCAAGGTGGTAGAGACAAGACCATCGGGCAAACTGTTACAATCAGACAGGGTGAATACAAGGGTCTTTTAGGAATTGTCAAAGATGCCACCGAGAAGCACGCGAGAGTAGAGTTGCACACCAAGGGCAAGACTATTTCGGTAGACAAGATGAAATTGGGTTTCAGAGAGTATGTGCTCACTTCAAATCCGACCCTCAATTACACTAATATTCATATACACTTAGCCCAATCACTGGCGCCATTCAGTCCTATGAGCAGTTCATCTCCGTCGGGGGTAGAGGCCGCGGCGGACAGTTTGGAAGCTCTGGAGGATCAAATGGCCATACAGGATCTAGCACTCCTCGAAATGACTGGTCTGGTAGTCGAACACCTGTGCCAGACTTCCAAGGGAGTAGAACACCTGCATGGGGTGGTGGTAGAAGTGAGCCCCCTCCTCTATTTGCTACTTTCCAGTAACTAACATGACACAAGCACCTGCGTGGATGAATGCTGATGGGGGGCGAACTCCTGCACATATGGGTGGTTCTAAAACTCCTGCATGGGGTGCTGATGGAAGCAGAAGCACATACGATCGTGGAAATGTAGGCACTCCAACCAGTTAATACCATATAATAGTCACTTACAAATATGGCAGAGGACACCCGCTTGGAACCCAGGCTCTAGAACACCACATCTCGGACCTGGTGATCGTAGTGCATGGGACGCAGGCTCCAAGACTCCTGGACGCCCGGGCGAATCGAATGGCTACGATTATTCTTCCAGTACTGCCCGCACTCCCGGTGCATTTGCCACTTCTCCCGATTTCACCTCCAATACTCCATATAATTCTGCACCGACCCCCGGAAATCCGATATCTGCACCTACCCCTGGTGGTCTGTCTGCACCGACGCCATCAGCTATGTCTGCACCTACCCCAGGCGCATCCGGAGGATATGGTAGCTATTCTGTCCCTACACCTTCTGCATACAATGCACCTACGCCCGGAGCATCTGGAGGCTATAGTAGTAGAGACCCGAGAGGCGCAAGGGGTGGGTATTACGAGGGTGCGCCGACACCAGCTGGAGGGGGCTATAGCAGCGCAAAGACACCAGGGGCATGGGGTGGTGTTGATGACGATGGGGAACCCAGATACTCTACGCCTAGTCCATAGTGGGGGTGCTTCATCTGGTAATTGAACATTTGAGCAACGAAGGGCCATTCACTGAACGTATCATGTTGGGAGATTGAAAATCCTCATGTTCTTGCCGTTCGGAAGAAAATTGGGTTCATTTTACATGAGGTCCTGAACCAATGCAGGGTATTCTTTGCATCTGGTCAGGACACTTGATTTGGGGGTAGTTATAATAACTGTCATGAATGTACTTGTATATCTGGTAGTAGTCTAGCTGTTTTTTGTATGTTTCTTTTTACTGCGATGTTTTGATCATGAGTAGATGGAGTCACTGGGATTTGTTCTCTTTGCTGATGGCACATTTGCTTCTCGAAAGCACCACGGGCTAAATTCGCGAGAATTTCTGTGGCCCAATCAGACTCAGATCTAATTGAAGTAGATATCAATGGTTGGTGCAATCAACTGGCCTTGTTGCAACAACAGGTTGTCATAACCTCCCCCGGCACCCGCCGCGACCGTCCAACAAGGGATTCAGTAACGTAGGAAGCAAAAATTACAATACCATGCCACTCACCCCCTCCTTATCCATAAAAGTCCCCTCACTCTACGACTACAAGCTCCTTGAAACAAGGATATATATCCCACACCAAGAACTGCAACATGCAAAATCCGTCCTGGACATTTCGGATCCGAGGGATGAGCGGAGGAGGGCTTGGTTTAGGAACAAGAAGGCAGCGGTAGTGGCTCATCCGTATGCTACGTTGGGGGGAAATTATAATGACCATGTGGTTATGAATGTGGTGAATACTTTGCTGCAGAGGGGGTGGGTTGTGGCGACGTTTAATTTTAGGTGGGTACATTTGTTATCAGGGCCTGCCACGCGGGAAGCCGGGAAATATCACTGAGATAAGACGGGGCGCTAATAACCCGGGTCTATAAAGGGGAGCGGGAAAGTCAGGAGGGAGTACAAGTTGGACGGGGAAGCCAGAGATTGGGGATTATCAGGGCATTTTGGGGGCGGTGATGTCGTTTGTTGATGCACTGGGGGAAAGTGACGCTGATGGAGGTCGGGGGCGATCCGAATATACCAATATACAATCCGGGATAGTATCACGGAGGGTGAAAGCACTTATGGCAGGCTACTCGTATGGATCACTGATCACATCACATTTACCACCAGTGGAGGAGATGGCCCAGCAGATTGATATGGGGATAGAAAAATCACCAGAGTTTAAGGCCTGTATTGAGGGTCTGAGAGGGTCTGGAAGAGCCTGGGGGCATAGTAGCCTCCCTGTCACTGAGGCACCTGGTGTATTTGAAATCAGAGGGATAGAGATACAGCCGAGCTACCTACTTATATCTCCACTTCTCCCCCCGCTATCAAGCTTCCTCACACTATCGATATTCTCTGCTGCGGCGACAAGTAGTATCATGTCTGAAGAGCTAGGGAAACATAAGAGAGGGAGTATCCTAGTTGTCCACGGTGATATGGATATGTTCACCTCAGCAGCGAAGTACAGGAAGTGGAGGGAAACATGGACTATGACCGAAGAGGGGGGGGTGACACAAACGAGAGTCGTCATGGAAATTGCCGGTGCAGGGCATTTGTGGATTGAAGAAGGAGTGATGGTGCAGCTAGTAAAAGCTATAGGGGAGTGGGCTGATGGGTTGATTGTGCAGGAGTAGATGTGAAAGCAAGGGGACGTGGATTGCACTGGGATATACATGTGCATCTGAAAAAAGCGTGTCATCAAGGATGCATATATTAAGGGGAATTCGGATGACATCTAAGGATTGATAGGGTGGCCAGAAATACTGCAGTTTCACCAAACAGTCTACAACGGGCGAGCGCAAAGAATGCCATCCATGTTTGCTTCTGCAGGTATATATACTGTAAGCCCCAAGAAAAAGTCAATGGGGGATTAGGGATCTGGTATGGCCTTGCAACTTGCAGGATGCAATGGTGTAGAAGTACTGTACAACGCAGAGCGAAAAACGTACCTATAAACAACGTCGAATGTAAATTGTAGATGAGTATATGTGCTTGTTCTGGGGTGGCTATGGCGCTCTTTGACACAAATTTGTTGCCAATCACCACTGATATGTAACCTGCAAAGTAGTTATTATTAGACGAGCTTCAAGAAATAAGGTCGCGTTTACTTGAAGCACCCAAACCGCCTATCAGTGAATGCTGCTTCTCACGTGATCTTCCAGCTCTAGATTATCATTGTCTATCCTTACGGATGAAACGAAGAGCCCAGTTAAACCGTGATCGTCTGCCAAATTCCATCTCAGTACCAAAAATAAAACAAAGACCAGCAGCTTTATCACAATTAAGCAGAGTATCACAAATGGATGGTAAAATGCCATAGCAGTGATATGATTGATGGTAGCCCCCCTCCAAATCATTGTTCAGGACGTTACTGCAAGTGTTCACGAACAGGGCCTGGCTTCCTGAACCCTCTGAATCCAAGGTATCGTTCCGGCAGAGTATACTATACCCTGCAGCATTCACTGTAGGTTGGTGAAATTCCTCTGCAAGATGTTGATGCAGAATGAAGCTACAGAGGTTACCTTTACGCACCTATTAGTCAGTGCACTACAGATACGAGGACCCCTTACTGTACATACGCACAGTACACAGCTAGACTGCAGGCCTTAAGAACACTGAAACTGAAACAGCTCATAGTTGAGGATAATCCTCCTATACGTGGTAACTGCACTGACGCAACTACGTGTAAAATGTGAACCGTGTTTATCTGACCGTTCTGAGAACGATTTCGATCTACAGATGTATACGCAGGTCTGAGAATATATTGTAATATAAGACAGTTGACGTTGCGAACACCCGGAGACGGAGTGGGGATGTCAAGCCACATGAGGACAGGTAAGTTGGTCAGGTTTGCTGACTTCAGGCAGGCTGGTTATGTGGCCTGATACGGTAGTTGTGATGCCAGAAATCAAAAATCGGCGACGTCAAGCATGCATCGGCGCTCATACATCATACAACCCTCCCCCGTCCTACTATATTCCGGCACTGCAGTCATCCCCTTAACCGCCCTGCCCTGGGTCGACGTCTACGTCCCCAGGTTCATACATAATGTACTTAGTATCATGAACTAATTTCCAATGACCATGTCGGGCCTGACATAGGATGCCTCGCCGAGCTCGAGGGACAGCTGGCAGAGTTTAGACCCGCCTACACATCTAGGCACTGGCATCCCGCAGAGAGATTGGACTGGTCTTTCTTGCCTATTTTGTGTGTTAAGCGTTGTTCAAAGAGCTATCTCCACAGCGGAACTATGTATGTTACAGGCATTCTCCTTCTCGGATATCTACTTCAAGATCTGCGGCGATCTCAAGACATTACAAGGTATTCTCTATCTGTTTAGGGAATTGCAGCAAATCAAAGTTTGGACTTCGAACACAGAGTCCTATATAGGAGAAGGATCACCAAGGTGAAACGATTTTCTCGGAATGTCGATACTAATCTATTTCAATCCCCACCGTCATGGATACCTTTGCCTGTACTATTCGGTACAGAGCACTGTGTCGTCTCCATGATGCACCATCCTTCGGCCCTACGAAGTTTTTTGTGTTTATAGCCATGAAAATCTCGTCAGAAATTAGGTTTCAGCGATGGCTTATTGGACAGATTGGCGCTATGTACTGCATTGTGAACACTGGCGCAACGGGAGACAGCCCGAGGGCCATAAAGTGTGTGTTTTACATATGCCCTGCATCTCTTAACTGGGGGTGCTTCCGCTAGCTGCGGAAACGTCCTGCACACCCGCATGAGATTTCAGTCATGTGCTCTGGCAGCTATGGATGCTCATTGGCAGTCCCTCCTTAGAGGAGAGACAAAAATACCCAGCGAATGATACGTTTCTCCCCCATACTTTCTATTCTAATACCCCTCAATAGCTTGTATCGGATCCCACCTACACATGTACCCCTTCAGCTTTGATTTCATTGCAGCATCGTTGCTGCAGTATCCCAACCTTCTTTCTCCATACCAATTTTGCCCTGGATTTCGATCTCTATACGATTGTGGTTTTATCTTTGGGGGAATACCCCGGCTTTACTCAATCATGACATGTTTATCCTGCTACAAGGCCAATGACAGGCGCCTAGCCATTGGCTCGATCTACCGCAAGTTGGATATAATAATAAGAGGCATATTCCCCCATTCATTGCACTCGTATGAAGGAAAGTCAAGATATTCGTTCATTCGTTCGGTTTTCCTCTCACATTTAACGACCTGGGACGTGTCCTACATATTTGGCATACGACATTCTCTCTTTATGCAATACAATCAATTGAGTTCTTAATACATTCATCCTCCAAGATCTCATTCCTGCCCTACACCTTCATTACTGGGGGCCCAGGGAATATTTGTGTCAACAGACCCTGGCCAATGGAGAACCTCCCATCAGATATCGTACGGGAAATATTTGATCTCCTTGATCCTAATTGGGATGACTACTCGACTGCGAGCTATTGGCTTCGAATACCAAAGCGTTACAAGCACGCAGAGAATCGAAGGGATCTCTCGGACCTCGCCAGGCTCCGCCTTGTATGCAAGAAGTTTGGTTCACTGGGAGCACCATACCTCTTCAGATGTGTGGTACAGCGCTTCAACCGAGGGAGTTTCCGACGACTAGAGTGCTTGGCTGAACACCCCGAGTTGGGGAATCATGTCAAGCAATTTGTTTATCTCATGCCATACCTTTATGTGAAAGGTATTTTACACTGCCTAGTTATGATTTCCTGCATATGTCTATCGTTTTGCGCCCTTTTATCGCGATGCAGGAGAGTGGGGACTGGCAGGAGGAAGGTGACAGCATGTGCCCATTTATGTGTCAAGGGCAACAAGTAGGGCGGGCACTTCCTTCGGTCAATAAGAGCGAGGGTGCCTAGGGAGACCATGTCATGTATCTGTTGTATCTCTTCGTACTGACTTTCTTCCATAGGCCCCAAAGATTTCGATACCTTCAAGTCTGAAGGCCCTCAACTCTGCAGAGACTCTATGACAAAAAAGATCTTTGATGATGATCAATTCGTGTACCCGCGGCTCTATGCTGAACAGCAAGACATTATCAGGTCTTCCTACGACCTGGATGTCCTCAAAAAAGCTATGAAATCATTCAAATCATTGCAGCGGGTGACAGTCCTACAAACCGCTGGTCATGTTGACCTCGCTCTGCGACGATTGGCTTATTCCTCGGCTGCTTCCTTACAGCATCAGCTCCACCATCAGCTCCAGCATCAGGAGCAGTCTCCGCATGTCTGGGATTACGTATACTGCTCTTGGGCTCCAGCTTCCCAAAGGGTTGTGGAGACCCTGCTACAGGCACTGCAGTACGGTGATTCTGGAGTCAAGTCATTTGTTTGTCCCATGATTTCCCCCCAAGGGTTGGTGAGAATCAATCACAATATACAGCAAATAGCTCTGGGGGGAGTCTGGAGACAATTGACACACCTGGAGCTTAGCTTCGACGACAAAGAACTTTCCATGAACTGGCCCAATGGCGTGAATGGGCGAGACCAGGGGAACTTAGATGAACGTATATTACTTTTGTCGGAGTTATTCTTTAAGGATCTTTTCACAACGGCAGAGAACTTGTCAACGATATTCTTAGGCTTCGATCCCAACCGGCCCCTGAATATTCCGCTGGAGAAGGTCTTCCACAACGTATCATGGTCAAAACTAAAAAGCCTGGGATTGGAAAGTTGGAGGCTTTCAGCTGCTGAAATAATTGAATTTCTCAAACGCCACAGGAGGACACTTCGAGGTTTGCGGCTTGGGAATATACGCCTTCGGGATGGTGATTTGTGGAGGGAGGTAGTTATAGCACTTAAGCGGTATGCTCGAGAATTGCAAGTGGTCAGTTTGGACGGATGTGGATACGAGAAGGAATTTGATAAAAGGAAACAAAACGCACTAGTGATCGGCAATAATAATAACCTTCCCGGGAGTCTTGGAGGGTCTCTGGCTACAATCTTGCCTGGTGATGATGGATGGATGGACGAGCTGAGTATGGCGTTAGGAATTGAAGTGGATGATAGCAGTGCCAGTGACACAGATGAATCGTTAGAGGGCAGCAGCCACGATGACAACGGAGTGGAAGTCGTTGACTTGGATGACCATGGCATCGTGGGGCCTGGAGCGGCTGCTGGGAACGGAATATATGTCCTGAGCAGTAACCAGTTCTTCGATGTGAAGCTCGACGGGCCGCGGGCGGGGCTATTGTGTTGGGGCCTTGACGATGAAGAAAGCATACTCGCAGACAACGGTCAGACGACTACATACGCGCAGAGAAGGAGGTGGGAGGAATGGATAGTTAGCGGTGGCAATGGGCCAGGTCATGTTGCGGGAGCCGGCATATTTGGTGGTGGGAAGGGCAAGTGTAAATCATGATACTACTTTTTTTATTCAGTACTTTTAAATATTGCATATTTACAATACAGCGGCTCACTTACATAAGCGAAAGTGTTGTCGCTGTCTCAAAAAAACTGGAGGCTCCACAGACGTATAGACTCAAAAAAAAAAAAAAAAAAAAAACTGGAAGATAGAAAGTGAAATTCATCTTCGGTGATGTGGGTAAAGACCGAAGAACTAAGAAATGCTCTTTTGAATGCTTATGAAGAGAGGCGAGTTATGCTTAGCTGGCACACCAAAATAAGTATGGCACGAGGTGAGTTTCTTCACATACATACAGTAGGTACTTAAGTACTTGAGTTTTTTTTTTTTTTTGAGTCTATAAGCGAGCCCAAACTAGTACACTACCGGTATATGCAGTGCAATTACCCATGTCTGTACGAGTACATGCATTGGAGTCTGAAGGTACCTCATGCATCTCACGGGATTTGTCCAATATATGATTTACCTACCATGATGGTGAGTAGTATGTATAAGTAGTACCTACATGTATATCCTGCAGTTGATGAGCACATGTATGCCCTTCCGTGCCTAACAAACTGAAGAGGCTGAGGCTGACGTTGCGGATACGTGATATGAACATTGGTAGATAGTTTTTTTTTTAGTTTTATTTTGAAGTCAATACCTAAGCATAAGGCTATGACAGAGAGCGGTTGCTATCACTGGCATTTGAACATAATTTAGTATCATATACTGTTCTCGTGCCCAGACCGTGTGGTAGCTTAAACATATACCTGTCTTGTGCCCTTACACTCCAGACCATTTCTATTTTCTTGTGGGTAGTCAATTTGTTTCAAGATACTGCAATTTGGGCCACCACTCCTCAGCGCATAGCAGGTTACCATGAGCTACCAGCAAATGGCTTCCCACTCAGCAAGGCACTCTCTGATTGTGGAATGTGTATAATACACCATTGAGCTGTGCATCCAGATTTGCCAACTATGCGTGTTGTACGAGTACTCTATTGATATGTATGTTTGTATTTTTTATAGCTACGATGGGTACATGAGGTAGAGCTGGGACCAGTACTCGAGTACACCCAACTAGCCTACCGCTGCATACAGGGGCCTACCTGTGAGGCTCTTTTAAGTCATATTGAAGTAAGGTAGGGATTACAGGAAGGGGAGACGAGACTATATATATAGCATCTGCGGAATGTTTTTGTTTACAGGTCAACCGGGTGTTTCTCTTCTTCCCTGTATTTTTCTTGTGGGTTGGCCATACCTGGTAGGTACTGTATATACTCGTACAGTACAGGCACCTACTACTGGTACTCCGTATCTTACGTAGGTAGCGGCATCTGTGCCAGCCTGTCAATGTGTCCATTACAGACATACTTAACTCAGTGACACTTGCACGTGGAGTTCTCTTTGTTGGCGGGCTTCAATACAATAATCCCTAGCACACCACAGCGGTGATTCAAAGAGGGAGGGCAGCAACTGTCGTCCTGGCAGGCTTTCTCACTCTGCACCTTTTTTCGGTCCCGTGATTTGTGTGCGTCATTGGCTGGCATTCCAACTACCTACGACTCGGACAACCCTTCATTGCTAGGTATACCCTGGTATATAGTTTCAGCTCCCACCAAAACACAGATTGCAACCCCCACCACAAAACACCCCCGGAAACAAAACATCATCACCATCCTAACTTGTCGATAGAAGGAATTATATGCGCGACGCTCTGGCAGGCAAAAATGCCAAACTACTCATACAAAGTCAGGGTTCTGGCTGCGTTCGACTCGATCGCTCCTGGCCTGGTAGAACTTAAAGTGCTAGGTATGTTGTTGCTCGAGCTTACGCGGTCACAATGGTATGCGAGAGCGTTTCGGCTGACACTGTCAACAGAGAATGAGGTGAAAGCGACGAGCGAAGCAAATGAAACCCCCCTACCACCCACATGGAAGAAGTGGATGAAAATAGTAAGTCTATTTGACATGTATTTGGCGGAGTAATGAGTGCTAAGAGATATCCATAGTCCTTGGATAAACTTGTTGAAGAGGGGTGGTTATTAAACGAAGGTCAGGACTATACAGCAGCGGAACAGCTAAGGAATACAATTAAGCAGGAGAAGGCTCGGCTCAATGTACCGATAGATAACCATGAGTGGAAGTCATTCGCCGTTATCGCAAGACGGCTACCCAACAAAGCCGTCGATATCCCTAATGCCTCTCGAACACCTGCAATCCGGACCCCCCTTACACGTGCAAGCAAAAGGAGGAGTCTCGCAGTAGCTGTCGAAGCACCAACGGGATGGACATCCAAGGGAGATGGAACTCAGGAAGACGAGACAATTTTTGTGCGGGATGACGGCCAGCCTGATAAAGGATCAAAAAAGAGGCGATTAAGATACTCAGACCCGGGTGTCACTTCCTCTGAGACCTCCTCCCAACGGCGAAAGTCTACCACTACCCTTTCGAGTCAACCCTCATCCCGCCGTAAGAGCACCGGGGCTAGCCGGACGAATCGTAGACATACCATGGCAGTCCCACCACAGCCATCACCGCATATGCGAGAGATAGCCCAGGGTGTCTCCAGGGAGATTCAATTTATTCCATTAAGGCAAGCTCTTTCCGCACGTACAAGGCGTGCCTTGCGGCGGAATCAGTTGAGTGAGGAGATGAATGATATTGATGAGGAAAGACGGGCTATGCAGCGGAAGAACAAGGAGGAGCTGGCAAGGGTGCGTGCTGAGCTTGCGCGAGAAAAGCAGCTGATTGGAGAACTACAAAAACAACTCCAGGCTGCCAGAATGGCACCTCCAAGTGAAACAGGGTCAATAGGCCCCGGGTCTGTAGGAATGGCACCAATCTATGAAGACGATGCCGAGGAAGCCCTTTCCCCTCCTGCGTTTGGTTCACCAAGCGCACCCAGGACACCCTTTAGATTCAACATGGGTAGTGCCCTTACACCGGCTCTTAGACGGTTTCAGAACGAAAATCAGCGGGAGCCTGGAGAAACACCAATTTCACGGAGAGATAAAAGGATCAAAGATTTAGAGGGCCAAATCGAGCAATTACGCCAAGATATTCTTGATCGTGAGGAGGAAGAGAGGAGACGTACTGAGGAGGAGGAAATCTACCATGAGGCTGAAGAGCAAATTCTGATGGAAGCTATGGATACGCCTCAGACTGGTATGGTTTCGGTGAACCCCGGTGATATATCGGTATCTGAGATCCGTGAACAATCCGTGACCCCAAGGACTACACGTAGTAGGGCTAGGGTGTCTTTCGCATATGAGGGGGAAGGGTTTACACCAATACTCCCAGCGGACTCAGATGATGATGACGAGTTCCAGGCTGTTACCGACGACTATAGTCTCGATCGAGAAGTTCAAGGCCCCTCTGCTCCCAGTCCAGTAACCGAGGTCATACAAGAAGCTATTACTGTCACCACAATATCTGCCGCTCCCGAGCTTGAGCAAGAAAATGCAACTCTCAAGGCAGCGATAGATGTGTTGAAGCAGCGGGTTGAGGATCTTGAGGGTCAATTGGGGGGCACAAAGAATCGACCCGAAGCACGCATCTCCGGAGTCCAAACCGATCCAGTTACCGACCCGGAGAAAGTGAAGTTGAAGGAGGTGATCGAAGCCTTAGAGGATAAAGCTGAGGTATTGGAGCAATCTTCCTTGGAGGAAAGGAATCGACTCTGGCAGAAGATTAGGGGTCATATCTCAGAAGCCCACAATTATGAAGGGGTGGAGGAGTTGGATATGGCCATAGACGAAATTCTCACCAACTTGGCACTTGCCCAAAATACTGCCGATGAACACCACAAGGCATTTGAGGCTGCAGAGAGGGACCTCAAGGTTGAGCGGATGTTGGCAGAGGAAAAGGCAACTGAAATCACCAAGTTGGAGACCGAAAGGGATTCACTGTTGGAGCAAGTGGAAAAATTAGAGGAAATTAAGTCAGATTTGGAGGGTCAAATGGCTGATCATGAAGCAGATGAGGAGCGGCTAGAGCGGGAGCTTGAAGATCATAAGAAGGAGTTGGCTGCAGAACAGAAAGAGCTGGAAATGAAATCAAACGAGTTGGAGGCAGCGGTTGCAGAGGCGGACAAGCTGGAAAGGGACCTTGCAGAACTTGGCGATGTCATTGATGAGGAAATTGCAGAGTTCCCAAATGCCCCTCGAGGTCCACTTACTACGATCCTGGAAAAGCTTCAGGCATATGCCGAAGTCGTCAAGGAGGACAGGGATACTCAACAGGCAAAACTTGAAGAACTCATGAAGTCCATAGCGGAGAAGGAGGATTCGCTGGAGGTCATTAAGGCACAACTAGCATCGCTTATGGAAAAGTATGATGAACTAGAACAGATCAATGAGAAGCAACAGGCTCTCCTGGAGAAGAAAGACCAAGAGATTGAAGAACTCAAGGAGGAGCTTGTATCCGTTAAAGAGCAGCTTGAGGAGGCCCAGGAGATGAATGACATGCTTAATGGAGTTATCACTAGTAAAAATGAGAAGCTCACCTCACTCACTGACCAGTTGGCATGGGCTATGGCAGATCTCGCGAAAATCAAGGAAAAGAGGGAAGAAGCCCAGAGGCAGGTTGCTGAGCTGTCTGCCGAACTTGAGAAGAAGAATGAGGAAGTTAGAATCCAAGGCGTCAGACTGGATCTTGACTTGTCGGGCAAGGCTCAGATAATCTCTTCCCTTGAGGCTCAGCTTGCATCTGTCACGGAACAAGTTTCCGCCCTTAATGAAAAGCACACTTCCAAGGAGCAGAAGGTTATGGAACTCTCCAACGCGCTCACCCATATGAAGGAGGCAGCCGAAGCCCAACTTGAAGAGCTCAACACTGAACTTGATGCAAAGAGTGGGAAGATCATCGAGCTCCAGGAGGGCATGGGTACCTTAACGGAACAGGTGGTCGAATTGCGAACGACTATTGAGCAACTTAGCAGCGAGCAAGACTCCAAGGAGGCCAAGATAGGCGAACTCAAGGACCAGGTTAAAAAGAAGCTAGAGACGATTGCCGAGCTCGAGACTCTCAATGACGTTATCCAGCTCAAGGACAAAGCTCTTGAGGAAATGGAGGCACGAGTTACTAGCCTTGGGACTCACCTTGATGAGAAGAATCAGCTTCTAGCCGCAGCTGCAGCTGACCTTGCTGCTCTGCGTGTGGAGCTCGGCAGCAATGATGAGTCTATCGTGACTCTCGGGGCGGAGATCGTAAGTCTTAACGAACGTCTAGCAAATCTTGAGCAACAACACGAGAACGAGCTCAGTGCCACTCTCGCCGATAAGAATGGCATGATGAATGAACTCTCTGAGGAGATCAATGAAGTGAACAACACTATTGCCGAGAAATCCCATCAAGTTGAGGACTTGAAGTCCGAAATTTCATCATTGGAAGGGTTCGCTGAAGTGAGGGAAGAGCAGATTCGTGCTCTCCAGGCACAAATTGAGGATCTGAATAACCGTCTGGAGTCTTATGCGGCAAAGATTCAGAAGCTCGAAGGGAATGTCGCCATGCTCCAGGGCACTAACGAGCAGAAGGAACATTCCATCCAGGAATTTAACGGCACAATTGCCAATCTCAACAGGACTATAGCGGAGCGTGACGATGCTATTGCCACGCTGAACCGAGATGTAGCTGATCGCAATGGAGTCATTCAAGTCAACGCTGGTGTCATCAAGACACTCATTGGTAAGGCTGATGATCTGGCCAGAGTTGCACAAGAGAAGGAGGAATTGATCAACGCATTGAATGAGGACATTATCGAACTCAATGAGCAAATCTCTTCTCTCAACGACGACCTTTCATTGATCCAAGACCAGCGGGACACTGCAGATGACAAGATTAAGGAGCTCATGGAGAACGTTGCCCAAAAGGATGAGAGAATTTCTGAGCTTGAGAAGCTCTATGACGTTATTGCTGTCAAGAATACGGAGATTGATTCACTCAACGACACAATAGACAATCTTAGAACCCAGCTTACGAACCTCAATGAGCGGTATGCCGCTGCTGAGGCGAGGATCGAAGAACTGGTTCAGGAAGTTGCAAAAAAGCAGAGAACTATCACTCAATTGGAAGCTGATTTGGACTTGAGTATTCTTCGTGAGACTGAAACCAACAAACGCTACACAGAAGCAATCACCATGCAAGATACTCTCAAGGGAGAGCTCGAGAGAATGCACTCTGCCGTGGGTGACCTGAAGGCCGCCGTCAACGAACGTGAAGCTACTCTGAATGAGAAAGATGAAGCCATTACTGCTCTCCAGCAGAAATGTACCGACCTTGAGACGCGTATGCGTGAGCAGATTGGCAATCACTCAGAGCAACTGAAAGCTCTCAGGACACAGATTGAGCTGGAGAGGGATAACACCGTGAATGACCTGCACTTGAAGCTGGAAGAGGCTCTTGGTAGCAAGGCGGAGCTAGAGGTGGATCTTCAAGCTACCATGTCTGAGTATAAAGAGACTGTAGCTGAATTGGAGTCCAAGGTCGAGGGGCTAGAAGGGGAGATGGAGGGACTGAAGGGCAAGAATGAGCAGACATCTGCGGAGATGGGGAAGCTAGAAGAAGCTAAGGATGCCATAATTGCTGGGTTGGAGCGGAGGGTCATGGAGGTAGTGCAGGCGAAAGCAAGGAGCGAGGCAGAATTGGAAACGCAGATTGAGCAGAAGAAGATGGCTTTGGCGGAGAAGGAGAAAGAGCTTGTTGATATTGAGCTCACTGCACAGAAGGAGAAGCATACTATGAGGATTGAGCTCAACAAGCAGTACGAGGAAATTTCTCGTCTCGAAGAAAAGATTACTGAACTTGAAGTACAGCTTGAGGAATCTGTTGAGGAGGAGAACCGCCTTGAAGAAGAAATTCAGGAGTATGAACAATCGACACAGCTTCTGAAGGAAGACGCAGCTAAGATCAAGGCTGCTCTTGAAAGTAATAATCAGGAGTTGGCCAAGGAAATCGATGCACTACGACTCGAGCTTCTCAGAGCCCGGGATGAGTTGAAGCACGAAATTGAGCTTCATGCCAACAACACTGAGGAGAATGATTCCAAGATTGCCAGGCTGGCTGGGATTATCGACAACTACAAGGAAGAAGGGGTCTTGCTGAAGAAGAGGATATCCGCTTTGAATGTTACCAATGAAAAGTTGAGACAAAAGTACAATCGCGCTATCGAGGACAGCACAGCGGAGTTCGACACAATCCAGAATAATCTATGGAAGGTTGCCTCAGGAGTCAAAGAGCGAAAGTCGCAATTCCTGCAACGCTCCACAGCCCGTATGCTTGCCCAGGAAGGAGAGGGAGAGGATGAACAGGATCAATTGCAAATCGAGGGTACACATGAAAGCACCAGTACTGCGGGTGGCCTAATGAGCCCTGATGCAACTACCAATGTGTCGTTCATGTCTCCACCAACACCCGAGTCCACTCAGAATTTTGTGCCCTTACCCTCGCGTATCATGAGTCTCACGACGCATGCTGGGAAGAAGAGGAGATTCGATAGTGGAATTGGGGCTGAAGAGGAAGAGGATGAAGTAACGCGGTTTGAAGAGTATGGAAGCCAGCGTAGGGGCTTCTTGGCTGAAGGGCATTAGAGATGAGTGCAGCCTACGATCTCTTTATTTCTCTTACGAGGCTCATGAGCATCCTTTTCTTTGGGCAATTTTGAGGCGGCTTGGATATATACTTTGATGTGTTTTAGTTCCTCACGAAACTTGGTAGGGCTTGCGTTTTTTGTGTGCTCACTTGTGGGTAATGTCCCTGTCTTTTGTTGCACTGATATATTTTGGGAGTCTGGTTGACAATCTTTTGGAGATGTGTTGAGTGCTCTGACCCAGGTAGCTGGTCTCCTATCCTGTTCCCCTGTGTCTCTTACTTGGTTAATGCTAAGGGATAATCTGCGCTTGTTTGACTTTTTATTTATGATGATGCTTGCTTGCTTGTTTTTCCCTCCTTTTTTTTCTGTTTAATGAACGGATGCATTTGTTAGTCATGTGCAATTTTGGGATAATGGGTTTGCTTTTTGTACGTTTTTGCCCTTTTAGATTTCGTAGTTTTTGCCTTGACCTAGTATCTACTGCATCCCATCATGACCCTAGTTACCCCAGAGGCTTATCCCGTTCGTGGCGCTGGAGCCAAAGCTGGTTAGTATAACTACCCTATCTGGCAGCTGCAGCTTGAAGGAAACGCCACATTTTGACGCCACAATCAATCTAGGCCCGAATGCGCTACTGTCGACGATAAATGGGTGTATGAGTATATGAGCTATAGATTACGAGTTGGTGTGAAGGACACAATGTTGTGGGGGTTGGTTGGGGGCGGAGATTGTGAGGTGGTGATGTAGATAGGGGCAGGTAGATTTCTACCAAATTCATCTGGTGCTGTGAAAAATTTGAGTTTGAGCACTGCATTCGTGGCTTATAGATACCTATAGATATACATGAAACTCGAGCTTTGGGAAGTGTCTCAATAGCGGGATTTTTGTGTTATCAATCCATAACTCTAAATATACAATAGCACTACATTACTTGTACAGAACAGTCAAATCTCTGTTGGTCCTCCTTCAGACCTTCTCATCTATACCGTCAACCACCAACTCCGAAAGATACCTCCCTCCCAAAGTCTTGCCTTATCCAATCTATTAACCTTTTGGCCGGGGTAATCAAAGTGATATTATCATACATTATGTCATCTAGGGTCTTGCCTAACACTCTGTTGGAGAGTATTACCGCTAGGACAAAACGTGATCACTGGGTGCCAGGTTTGCCTAGACACCGATGGTATACTGTGCACCAACACTTCCCCCCAAACCGCACACAGGGCTCAAATCAACAATTATGCTCCTGGTAAACTCTTCAGGGCCAATAAACTAAACATCAAACTGCGGCGGCTGAGGCTCATATCATTGTAAGTAACCATTTAATACCCTTCTTTTTGTCCCAGCGCTCTCTCAGGGAATCGAACCTGTGCTCCATGCGCACCGGGCTCATAACCTGTTGGAGAGTATTACCGCTAGGACAAAACGTGATCACTGGGTGCCAGGTTTGCCTAGACACCGATGGTATACTGTGCACCAACACACCTCCGCCAATTATCATACCCACCACTAGGTTGCCTGTGGCGTCTAAAAACAAGCCACCAGAATCACCGCGCCATGACACCGGTTCTCTCTTCTCTCCTATAATCACCCGGGTGATTATCTCCGAAGGAGTCTTGAGTAGTGCTGATGTGATATTGGTGTCCATTAAAACGCCATTTACTTTGGCCTGCAGCTTATCGGAGCTACGGGTGTATGATTTGCACACGATTCGTCCTGGGAAAAGCTCTGCATGTCCCGTAATGGAGTAAGCAGCGGTCGTGGGAGGTAGGCCATACATATTTTCCCCTTGCCTCTCTAAACATCTAGTCAATTCTTATTCCCTATGATAATTTAGATTGCTGAGTGACATACCTGGGATCACCTCAATAAGAGCATAATCTTTCCAGTGGTGTCTATGAAAAATCCCGATGACCTCCTTGTCAACTCCTACAAATGCTGCCATAACCTTTCCCAGGAATCTTGTACTTTCCAATGCGCTGATTCCTTTAGCCATTTCCTCTGCAGCAATCCTCGCTTTTTCAAGCTTTGGATGTTGGAATCCCAACATCTCTGATGCAACACATTTGTTTATAGCATTTGTTTCGGCCTCGGATAGGCTTTCCCGAAAATCGGCATCAGAAGGTTGAACTATCGGAACATCCCTAACTATATGTGGAAAAGACTCTACCCGTCCTTTCAAATTCCCCATTGTGACGTGTCCCGCTGTTAATCCGAACTTTTGTTCTGTGTTAATATCGGTCACCCAACCACCGAAAGTACCCGATTCCAAGCTGTTTGCAGGGCCGATGCTTCGCCCCATGCACACTGTTCTCTCATACTCATGAAATCCCTTACCCCAACCAGCACTCTGATAAGAAGTTATTGCGCCAGGACGAATTTCGATACGGAGGTGACAAGATACTTTGGAAATGGAGTGCGCGATAAGTGAAGGATGTGTGCAAATTATGAGGATTGTTGGAGTAGAACCTGAGTCAAAAATAGGTACCTCAGATCGTGATGATTGGATTTTCTCTATGGCCACTAACGTAAGTCCCCAAGGATCTGTAAATGCCGCCGCTCGCTCTTGGAGAATATTGAGTATGGCAGGTTTGATGCGGTTGTATTCATTGATTGCCGGTTGGTTCGTCTCCCCTGTGATTGTGACTAGCTGGGAATCCGATCCAGCAGCTCGAAATAATCCAGAGCGTCTGTCAAGTTCGAATTGAGCTGGTCGAAAAATGTAACTATTTCCAATGATAAGCTTTGCTGAATCCGGCAGACTCTGGCTTGGGCTTTCTTCCAATGGGATTGTCATATTTGAATGTTGGTGGGCTGAGTTAGCTAACAATGGTGAATCACAGCCTATACCAGTTGTACGTATCGATGAGTCTACTTGCGCCAACTGGCTGTTGAGGAAACGAACTTCCTATGTTTTGGACATTTCAGAAGGTTGTTTCTAGAGAGATACCTGTTCTAATGGAGGGTTGGGCACGAGACTAGAGGGTTGTCAGTACTGTCATCCTCAAATAGTCGCGGAGTCGAGACTAACCTTCAGCGTCAAGATAGGGTGTGATTAGAAAAAGAAAGGCAGGACTTGTGACCTGCGAGAGAATAAAGATTCAGGGTAATAATAGATGCTCTGAGTAGGAGAAACAGTCAATATCCACTGGAGATGTGAACTTTTGATGTTCATGGATGGGCAGAAAGTTGGAGGAAGAAAGAAGGTAGAGATCTTATGCATGAGGCCAAGACCTTATATAGACCCGTGGCACTCCAAAGTAACACATGAAAAGTTCGTCAACACTTGGTTTGGTAATTTATGGTTCCAATAATCATTCACTTTAGAAATTCCTGGGTCATTAGCGTGATGCTGAGTTACGTAATAGATATTGAAATCACGTGCTCACTCACCATACCTAGTCCTACCCTTGTCACCCTTTGTACCTAGTGTCCGTCTCCTGGCGACATGCAAGTATTATATACCAACTCACCGCAGTCCCCATGCCCCCCACGGCAACCATATGGTCTCAACGTATATCAGTCAACTCACCAAGTCTCAGGCAGGTTCACCAATACCCCCCCCTTGCGAGTATGCCGAAATATACTAAAAAACAGCTCCAGGAAGCAATCAGGCATGCTCGACGAGAGCCAGATGGCCACCCGACGTATTGCGGAGCTGTATGGGGTACCTCGCACCATATTACATCAACGAGTGCTGGGAAAGCACCAGGATAGTAGGGCAGCCCATCGGGATGAGCAGCTGTTCTCTACTGGAGAAGAGCATGCAATTGCAGAGTATGCAGGTATCATGGCAGATGCAGGATTTCCACTAAGCCCTAATCTTCTATGGCAAATTGCACAAGGGATTATTAATGAGAGGGAGATGTCCCAGCATGGTCAAAGGGGGGGTATTATAGGTCCTCGTGAATCTAGTACCAAGATCTGGGACAAGCGAAACCAGCGTTTGCAACAACAAGGTGCAGTACCTTCCTCTACTATCCATACGGTTGGCAACTACTGGGTAAACAGGTTCCTTGACCGCAACCCAGGCTTCAAGAAGGTCTACATCCGCTATCAAGAGAGAGCAAGAGCAGCAGCAACCAATGTTCCTCCGGAAGCTTGCCAATCTTGTACGACGGAAGAATATAGCTCAGTGCAATATCTGGAATTGTGATAAGAAGGGGATGATTATGGGGAGAAATAGTCGCAGGTTATGACCATTGTACGAGTGGGGCATAGGAGTACAGCCATGACAGAGGGGTCCCGTGAGTTTTGCAATGTATTAGAGACAGTCAGTGCTGGAGGGGTAATCATACCACCATTCATTGTATGGCAGGAGAAGACGTCTTATTGTGACCAGCATGGCAAGCCGAATGCGCAGAGGTTGATGTTGCATGGGCTGCTGCTAAGCAGCTAGGTCAGAAGCGTGCTGGAAAGAAGCCATCATACCCCCCTTCGACAAAAGCGACCTCTCAAATCCAAAGAGGGGTGTTAGGGGCGAGCCGGTGATTAGGCATATATCTGTCGGAATATAGGTACGAAGAGGTCTAATCCCTAGGCTCGGGCCTAACTGGCCGCACGTATGGGTGCGAAAGGGTATATTTCCACGAAAAACTCCCAGTAAGACAGAACTTCGCTAGGAATCTGAAGATCTAGCTATGTACAAGAGGGTGAATATATAGCAAGGGGGTAGGTCAGGCCACCCACCACATTACGTGGTCTGTATGCCGGCGTGCAGCTCAGCCGCAACAGGGGGGGTATTGGTGCTAGTGATCCCTCCGTGGTAGTTGAGGGTGAGGTTGAGGTGGGGGTTGAGAGGGGGTTGAGAGGAGGGTTGGTGGAGAGGTTGAAGAAGAGGATTTGGTGAATTCAATGAGAGCTCTTGATATTGCACATTTTGCAGAGGTTAGTACCCCTTTTATAGATGCACAATATTGCCTTATCCGGTACCCTCCTCCATCAACATTAGCCTAACATATATACAGATGCGGGGTTGAGATATACAAGTAGCAGTGAGCGCTATCATAAGCTACGGATCAGTGTTATGTGATAGAAATGTAGCTACCACAATACCTATCCACAATGCCATCAAGGAAGCCTCTACAAGTGAATATAGCAGTGAAAGTCAAGGCGGTGTCTGGAGGCAGACTTCCTCCTACCAGTCAAAAAACTACAACGCGATATGGACCTAAACCAAAGCCATTAGCTCAGAATGCTCCACGGTCCAGTGAAGCGTGTAAAGAGGATCTATAGCAAGGCTAAGAAAATTGAAGTGTTAATGTTCATGATGCATCACCGGATCATCTGTGAGGTTACGGAAGAATACCGGCCTTGGAGCAGCTAGTTACTTCAAGATCCCACAAAGAACGACAAGCTACTCTTATCTTATATCCCTTTGCAGATGGAAAGTCACATACTAAACCGAAGTTATATTTGCGGATACTACTGGACCAAAAGCGACAACCAAGAAGTTAGAGGGCCATCTATACCATCCTGATGTTACAGTTGAATTCAATCCAACCGCCTATAATAATGAAGGTCTATTTCTGAAATCGATTCAAGAGGAGATCATACCAACTCTTGGTAATAGTCCTTCATTATTATTACTGGATGCTGCCGCATTTCATACTACATCTGATATACTACAAACCGTACGATCAGCGAATATTACACCTTCCCTAATTCCTGGTGGATGCACAGGGTTAATTCAGCCTCTTGATAGCCTTTTAAGCAATATTTACGAGACTATACAGAAGCTTATGTTGACAACAAGTAAACATGAAAATCCAGGCCTTGTCTGGTCAGTTGGAGACCGGCGGGTCATGACAACTCATGTGGTCGGCCCTGCATGGTCTCAATTTTGCAAAGATAAAGAAGCTATGATTCAGAAGGCATTCCGGGACCTTTGGGTTACTCTTCCAGTAGATGGAAGCAGAGATCATGAGCTACAGATTAAAGGCTTTGCTGCAGAGGATTTCAAAATTGGAACAAGTATGTATACTGGCTGCGATATCTTAAATGACTCCCATGCATTACCTGAGGAGCCGGTAGAAGACCTAGATTCCATAGTTTTCACTCTTCGCGCTGAATAGTCTACCTAGATCTCGGTGCCCAAATTGATATGTTTCACATTACGATCTACGTGATACATACTATGCGCCCCATACATACATATGTATCGTGATAGCGATAGCGAATAACTCGAGTCTCTACGGTACTGGGAGCGTTGCGGTATGAAGCGAGGCACACAATGTTGAAATATATGGTTATATCAGAGTGGCAGCGGTACAGATATGTGGCCAATGAAGGAACACTTCACCTAGATCATATATGTCTGGACGTTATGCGTTTTGTAATCAAGAAGCTATGGAAGCTTGTGATGAGCTTTATCACCTATCTATATACATAATTAAGTGGTATGTTACGTCACTCAGATATCATCACTCACGTGATGATCATCTCTCACATGCTGTGAGGTAAGATAACGGACAGCAGAAATCCAGAGCTTCAGGGTCCCACTATAGAACATCGTGCTAGCCCTCAGACCAGGGCTTGACCGGTTCTGAGATCTCACATTGTGCCTTCTAATCAGTAGTCTCATGAGACTAAGACACTAGTGTGGGATTCGAAGTTCAATTGCAATCTCAGCTTACGTACGGAGTACTCTGCTCTAGGTCTCATATTTCATCCTTTTGATCATCACGATTTAAGCTACCACACAAAATTAAATCGGTCTGGGCACGAGAACAATCATCACGGTGTCATAAGTGACAGAATAGATTCCTGAAATATTACTCCGTACCAAAACAGGTACTTCTCATGATGATAGGTCTGAGACTTCCTTATTAGGAAAGTTACACAGCAGGAGCCAGACTACCGTACATAGAGAAGTTACCGGTAGTCTCGGCCCCAAGCCGCCGACCTCTTTGTTTTTCGCATGACATCACCCTAATACATCCAATCACAATTCATCGATCGATATACAAAATAGACCCCACATATCCCACCAGGAGGCATAATCATAACCAGTTAATACTCAATCGTAATCATCAAATGGACGGGCCCTACCACCACCATCACCACCACAACCACAACCACTACAACCACAGGAAATCCACCACAACCACAGCACCCCTACACACGTCTCCGACACTTTCACGATCAAACAGCAACACATTCCACTACCAGACCTTCCCCACGAAACCCCCCTCAGGCAAGGGCCGGCCGCCCAGTTTCAGCACCCCTGGGTCTCGAAGAGCAAGTTTCTCAAGTAGGCAAAGCAGTGGAACCCGCGGGAGATGGGGAGATGACGACATAGTGTCAATTGCCGGAGATGTAGACTTCCCTGGGAATGGCGGGAATGGGAGCAGCTCCCGAAATGGAGACGGGAGGAAGAGTTGCGCATCAGCACCAACACGACAACTTATAGTATTGGCGATAATAAGCCTCGCGGAGCAGACTGCGCTGAATTCAATCTCGCCGTATTTACCACATATGACGGCTTCCTTCCCAGGGGTAGGCCCGAATAAAGTTGGGTTATATGTGGGCGTGATTGCGAGCTGCTTTGCTGCGGCGCAGGTAGCGACAAATTTCTTTTGGGGGAGACTGAGTGATCGGATTGGCCGGAAACCTGTGATACTCCTTGGGGCACTTGGGGCTGCGACCGGGTTTTTGGCATTTGGGTATGTGAAGAGCTTATGGCAAGCTGCGGTTGTGCAGGCGTTCATTGGTATGGTGAATGGGAATGCAGGGGTAGTGAGCACGGTATTGGGAGAAATTACAGACAAGCACAATCAGAGCTCTTCGTTTGCATATCTTCCTATAGTGTATGGTCTGGGGTCGATTCTGGGGCCCATTATGGGTGGGTTATTGGCTGGACCTCCATCGCTGGTGGTTTCCAAAAAATATCCCTTTCTCTTACCTAACCTCGTGAGTACGGTTATCCTTTTGGCAGATTTTGCAATCTCGACGTTTTTCCTCGAAGAGTCGCTTGAGCAGGCCCAGGAGCTTCCTCCCCTAGGGATGCGGGTACGAAATCTCTTCTTTTGGCTGTGGCAGTTTACTGCTGGAGCGGTGAGGCCGTCATACCTGAGACGGAATTCCAGGAATCGCAGGAGTAGGGGTCCACAAGCGATTTGCACGAATCACCAACACCACCACCACCATAAACATACGGTCCAAGACTGCCCACATACCAGTCATCACCCTTTAGTAATATCTCGAAGGTCATCAGCAGCCCTTGGTTCCCCTCCTCGGCTATTCCCACGCTCGCCATCACCAAGTCCAGATTCTGCTGCGATCAAAGAGGAATTTAAAGAAATCATACTTACACCATCGATCCTGCTCCTACTAGCTGCTTATTTCATATTTAATCTGTCAAACATCACATTTTCTTCCTTGTACCCCATCTTCATCTCCACCCCACCCCCTACCGGGCGAGGGCTAAGCCCAAGGGAAATAGGACTCACGTTATCCTTCTCCGGCCTTGCAGCAATCCTGTTCCAGGTTTGCGTAGGCATAGGCACGCATATAACGGAGAAAATAGGTAACAAAAGGGGTTTCCGGATCGCCATGGTAGGTATGACAGCCTCCTTCTTCCTCATGCCACTTACCTGGTCCGAGGGGAAATGGTTAATGTACGGATCCATCTCTGGCGTACTATTAATCAAGAGCATTGCGAATGTCCTAGGATTAACCTGCGCGCTGATTATGGTTACGAATGCAAGTCCGGATAGGAGTGTGTTGGGGAGGATTAATGGATTAGCGCAGACGCTTGCTGCGGCGGGGAGAGCGGTAGGACCATTTTTAAGTGGGGGGTTGTGGAGTTTGGCAATG
>Ga0307514_10000784_pt1 | contig 52641 bp, 58 predicted proteins | sample 16_EM_MG_FD_203088 | JGI IMG/M metagenome (GOLD analysis project Ga0307514, IMG submission 203088) | Populus trichocarpa ectomycorrhiza microbial communities from riparian zone in the Pacific Northwest, United States - 16_EM | ecosystem: Host-associated > Plants > Roots > Unclassified | place... | reverse complement strand
CAGAGTGCGTGTCAGAGTGCGTGTCAGAGTGCGTGTCAGAGTGCGTGTCAGAGTGCGTGTCAGAGTGCGTGTCAGAGTGCGTATCAGAGTGCGTGTCAGAGTGCGTGTCAGAGTGCGTGTCAGAGTGCGTGTCAGAGAGCGCGTTAGAAAGTGTGTCAGAGAGTGTGTCAGAGAGCGTGTCAGCGAGCGTGTTAGAGAGTATGTTAGAGAGTGTGTCAGAGAGCGTGTCAGCGAGCGTGTTAGAGAGTATGTCAGAGAGTGTGTCTGAGAGCGTCAGAGTGATATTGTCACAGAGAACGTGTCAGAGTGCGTGGCACAGATAGCATGTCAGTTTCATTGTATCGGAGCAGATAGAGTGTCAAGAGTGTCAGCTCCAGTGTCGACCGGATTTGTCTAGATAATAGAACCTCATTACTCATTGCTAACACATCCTTCGAATCTTGGCCAGGTGGACCAACAGTTGTCCCCGTTTTACTCGGTGGTGACAAAACTATGGTCTCTATGCTAAGCGGTGATAAAACGGCTTTGCCGGTTTATCTCAGTATCTGCAATCTCTCTAAGGTGAAGTGATAATTGGTTAAGACAAACAGGTTAATACTTAAGGATCTTTTACTGAAAAGTTCAAACGGACCAAAATCCCACACCAATAGGATTGCCTATCATGGATCTATTGCAACAATATTGCACGCTCTAAAGGAGCCGGCAAAGAGCGGATAAGCGGTTCTGTGTGCAAACGGTCGCACTGATCATGTATTTCCCAGAATTGCCTCATTTCTTGCATACTACCCAGGGCAGTGCACCATAACTATGGTGAAAGATAATTTGTACCCTCAATGCAAGATATGCCTGGATGACATGCCCAGCTTCGCCCACAGGCCCAGGTGCCACCACCCCCAACTGTATCTTCATTTGTCAACAACGGCTGCTGAGAAGTTGGGGCTGTGGAAGTTTGCTGACTGTCCAAATTTCGCCAATGCCCATGCAGGTTGAAATATATATCATTGTATGAATGTTGACCTGTTGCACCAGCTACTGAAGGGCTTATTTAAATAACTCCGCTGGGATTGCATTGTTAGTTTTCTGAAAGATATTTATGGCCAGGAAGAGGTGTTTGGACCTGATGGATGAACAATTTTCCATAATTCCTCACTTCTCTAACATACGCAAGTTGGGAGACAAACTTGCACACCTGAAACAACGGACCGGTGCCGAGTACAAGAACATGGTGACTGCCTGGCTTGCAGCTCTTGCCGCTGTTCTGACATTGCATCCTGACCACATTAAGTTCATTAAATCTCTCAACGACTTCATATTGATTGCCAACTACCACTCCCACACTGAAACAATGCTCAATTACCTACAGGATATGCTTAGTGGCATCACCAGCAACATCCACCTATTCCAACCATACCACAAGAGCCACAGTATGAGGATGATATCAAAAATTCAATCCCTTTTCCACTGTTTCGAATGTATTAGAGGACATAGGCTCTGCCGATAACATTGACACCGAAATATCTGAAGCCACTTACAAAATCTTCATGAAGAATAGCTACGGTTCTTCCAACAAGATTAACTAAATACCGCAGATGTTAGGTTGGGAAATGGGCCTGTTTCATATCAAGGCGAGAGTAAGTATTTTACAACATATCGTTAAATCAGATCCCCTCATGCCGAAGGACCATCTATGCAGAAAGCTTCTTTTGGAGGATCCTCTGGCGTCTGACAAAATATCCGCTGGTTTGATACCTCGCATCAACGGAGTGGTGAGCAAACGCAATACGACTGCAATTGTGACATTTCCAGAGGATATCAGCATATTAGATTTTAGTGATGCTCTGATATTGGATTTGTCGACATTGCAAGTGGATAAGAGCGCCAGTCTAGATCTACAGACCTCTCAATCCAATCCATCGTGGATTCTCTGTCAAAAGATATACCGAGCAACCAGCATCACACACACTATACAGCAGGACAATAATCTAGATCCAGTTGTAGTTCAAACGGAAAGGTGTGTGAAGAAGTGGCACTGACAAGGCAATACATTCAACAATATTTTGATTCAAGGAGATCGAGCACCATGAAACAATAGTTGCATACGTCAACAAGGATATTGCCCTGCCAAACTGTTATACGCTTTTCATTTCAGTAATTGATTCAATACAGGGGATGCCAACGCAAATGGGAGTGTAATATGGCGGACGGTACATCACCATGTATTGTTCCTAAGGGATTTGTAGTATCTATCGTCTGCAATGCCAAACAGATCGAATGGAATGATAATGTATCAAGATGTGCCACAAAGTGTATGACGCATTGTAAATGTTTCTTTATTTCGGACAACCATGCAATGTGTTCCGAGCGGCGATGATAACCAATCCCTACTCAACCAGTATGCATCTTTGGAATTGTATAACATGATATACTAGATGGATTGGATATGTTGATCTCAACAGGGATGTCTAGTATCCAGTGCCGCCTTTGGCACCTTGTCAGAGCCAATTAGAGACAGAGTCCATATCAGAGTTGCACTTGTCAGTCAGATTGATTGCAGCCGTGATTGTCAGATCATGTCATAGTACACTTGTCGGAGCCATGTTTATCAGAGCTGGCATTGTCAGAGACCTTGTCAGAAACCTTGTCAGAGACCATGTCAGAGCTGCACATGTCAGAGCCACATTTGTCAGGGCCAATTTACTTAGGGATATAATATACTGTATAATACACAAACTGAAAGATTCGTTAGATCTAAAATTCAATTGTGGAGGCACTGAAAGAGAGGTAGGTTCAACTAAATCTCCTTCAGAGCCCAACAGAGCCAGAATTCATTTATCGCAGCTGGGATTTTCAGATCTTGTCAGTGCGCACTTGTCAGAGCCATGGTAATCAGAGCTGGGATTGTCAGAGACCATGTCAGGGACGATGTCAATGCTGCACTTGTCAGGGCCACACTTGTCAGGGCCACATTTATCTGGGCCGGAATTGTCAGAGACTATGTCAGAGCGCACTTTCATTGCTGGGATTATCAGGGACTATGTCAGACCCACATTAATCAGACCATGATTGTCAGAGACCATACCAGAGCCACACTTGTCACAGTGGAGCGGTGATGAATACCAGGTAGGTGTTGCTGTACAAATCGCATGAGAAAGATATCGATTGTCTCAGGAAGGTCGCAAACTGCTGATACACAAGTCAAACCAAGTCATCTTTGGTATGTGCAAATTGCCATTAGTTGATGAACATGTGTCGATTGTCTGCTACTCTCGCGCCCAATGTGTTTTCCCATTTACATAGTGACCTTAGACGGTGTTATAGAGTTAACGTTCAAGATGACTTTGCTGCGGTGGCGAAAGCTATTGCGGGAGTGGTAGAAGAGTTGAGCGTGGTGTATATATTTAGCTAGACGACTTCTACACCAAAAAAGTAACATATATCTTGATTAATAACATGGTTGCTCTGATATAACATTTAATTGGGGCTTATCGTTATTGTATGTGAACAGCAACTTGTCGGGATTTGAATCGGTATTAAAAATGATGTTCGTAAGTTGAGACTGTTACACACAAGATGCCATAATATCTCGCAAATGGTAAAAATGTAACCGAATGTACCATAAAATCTTTAACTCACTGTAATAAACCTGTAATGTGCTGTGGCATGGTGGTAATGACAATAACATACCGCAGTGCTGCGCTAAAGGCCATAACAAATCTCGGGTACAGTAACGCCAATGCTGTCCCAACGTGATTGAGAGAGATTTGACTGGCCTCCTTAGCGCCAGCTAAGGAGCCTGATTCAGAGCCGGCTTGAGAGCCTAATTCAATGCTGACTTGAGAGCCTGGTTGTGAGCCTGATTGTGAGCCTGATTGAGAGCGTACTTGAGTGCCTGCTTAAAAGCTTGCTTCAAAGTGGTGCTTGAGAGAGCCGCATTTAGGCAGCAGTAGCATTTCAACATATATCTCTGAGCCTATTGAACCATGACATTGTGGAAACTTGGGCCAATAGAGGGCTTCAAGTCTGTTGAAGCTTGGACATTGACATTGACTTGGCCAATGTACATCACTAAGTGCTTTCAGTACCATCACCATCACCATCACTGTCACTGTTGCCATCACCATCTCTTTGACCATCACAATCATCATCACACTCTCCATCACCATGAGGACCAGCAGCACTGGACCGAATGTGCACATGTGCACTCATATTTGATTTGGAATTGGCTATACATTCCGCTGAGAAAACACAGTCAGGAACCCGCTCTTCCCAAGATCGAACTGTCTACATATCCTGCAAAATCAAAGCCTGCAAATGTGAATACCATGACCTTGAGGCATTTTGAAACCTTGTTGCAGTCGCCACTCCAGACATGACATTCAGACTATGATATCACTCAATGTTATAATTTCGGCCAAAAAATGCTCCCTTGCACCCACCACATGCCACACATTACATGCTACACACCACAGGTCACATGCCACACACCACAGGTCACACACCACACACCACACTCCTCATGCCACCTGCCGCCCACACATTACCCACTGGTTGCCATACACCATTAGCCTCACGCCACCCGGTACCTGGAATTTGTGAGTGAGCAAGTTTCGAAATTGAGCATGTGGGAGCATCTTTGGCATCAAATAGTCAAGTGAGCTTGAGAGTACCATCCCTCGTGAGCATGTACTTGGGAGCATAGAGCCAAGTAGCCTGGGAGTGTATTGTAGAACGTAATTGGAAGTGTACTTGAAAGCATCCTTGGGAATGTACTTGACAGCATGTTTGGGAGTGTACTTGATAGTGTCCTGGGAGCTTGCTTGGGAGTGTACACTCAAGAGGACTGAAAGTGTGCGATAGAGCGCAATTGGGAGTTGATTTGGGATTGTGCTTAGGAGTATGCTTGAGAGTGTCTTGAGGGCTCACTTGGGAGTGAACAGTGAACCAGGCTGGGAGTGTGCTATCAAGAGAAATCAGATGTATACGTTCAACATGGCTGGGAGTGTGTAATTGAGTGTAATCAGGACTGTGCTTCAGAGCATACTTGGGAGCTTACAATGTAGAGCATCTGGCAGCATGTATTCATGTTTCTTAAATACTGTGTACTGTATAGTATCTGTTGCACAAAATTGCATTTGCATCATAGCAACCTAGCCCAGGTGTTGGTCCATAGCATATTCATAGTGCTACATATCAAATATGCATTGAATGACTGTTTCAAAAATGGCATCTCAATGAGTTACCCATTGCATAGTATCATTTTTCGCAGTAGAGAGACAATGGCCAGGCATGCTGATCACCTGAATAATTAGTCAAGTGAGTCATGTGGCATGCGCTATTGACTGACATATTTGTCACGCTGGGAGGATGCTAATCTGACATGTTCCACTTCTATTTACCAGTGCTCATTTCACTGAATATGTGGCTATTTACTAAGTCTGCAAGATGCACCAGTTGAACCTTGCAGTGTCCCTGAAATGGGAGATTTGTCAATAGTAACTGTAAACATTTGAAAGTATCCCTGTAGTATAATGTAGAATAGATACACCAATAATCTTGAATCCACCGTTTAATTCCAAGCACAAAATCGAATTGAGAGTGTTGCTTTTGCAGGGCATTTGTGGATAACAATGGTGACATCGTGAAGTAGTCCAGTCCATACATTAAATATTAATCAATCCATGTTTTCATTTGCTGGCTAAATATAGGCACTTGTCAAAAGAAACATGCTGACTTGAATGGATTCCATGCATTCCAGTGTTCTGACTACTTTCAATGTGTGGTGTACAATCCAGATTCTTTGCCATTTGGTTTCCCCCCGGCATTTTCTTCTCCAACTGCCTGTGCAAGAGTCATTGTCTTGGTTGGATCAGGTGAACATGACAGATCAGGCATCTAGGGGTCTATAGCACATATGACAGGAGTGTCTGCAGGTGGTGGTCCAAAATGTACATTGTATTTCGGTAAATCTTAAGGGGACAAGCTCATTGAAGGCCATTCAGGCATAACAACTGCATCCAAATCATCATGGCACAGGTCGATCCCAGTCTGTAGATGGTAAAATCGGTCAGGTAATAGCCCTTCATTCATCAATATTGAATGATATTGGTCATAGTCAACCTTGTGTCCTTTCTCATCAAATACTATTCTGGCACAGAGAAGTCACTGAATGTTGTGCCAGTGAGTGTTGACCATAATCTAGAAATGATAAGATATTACATATCCAGATGAATCTTGATGATCATACAGTGGGTAATTTGGATTGGGAGGGATATTGATTTCAAAGTATGCTGACTTACGTTAGCATATAACATTGACAGCCACATTGTGCCCCGCAAAATGCAGATGAGGGGCAACATAATGTCACCTTGCAATCAGGTAACTCCACATACCAGGACGTATATATCACATTCTATACAACAAACATGCCCATTGTCTGCTGAGAATCGTTAGCAGAAACCGACTGAGGTCTTTTGTCATCACAACTATTTACTTTGGTTTCATATTTCTTAAGTGCTTGCTGCAATGACTGTAATGCACCTTGAATTGCATCATTGTGGCGTTATGACTTATACCTAGGCTGTGGCCTCTAAGCAGGGGATAATGAAGACATATTATCGTATTAAGATTAGTATGTGGGGTATCTAGCCAGCTGTGTGCACACACAAGGATCATCGAAAACCGATAGATACATGTGATGCTTGCTTTAGTACTTCTCTGTGACTGGAGTCTGGATCCTGAGATGGACCAGTATGATTAGGCAAGAACTTCAATAAGAAGCACTTGCTGTTGCTATTCAACTCCCACGTATTTTATTGAATGACATTGCAAGGGTATACACACACAACTTATGTATAATATCCCTAGTTGTGTTAACCATTTCACTGGATATAGTTCTTCTTCCGTTTCTGGAGATACTAGAATTTATTATTTCCATCATCTCATCAGCAAAATGTATTTTAGTCACTCGGAGCCTCCAGGAGTGTGTGAGAGGAGGCGGAGTGTAAACTTAGAAGCGTCGATTTCAGGAGAGAATCAGACCCTAGGAGGGCATTCCAGCCGGCCTTGAGAGGAACTGGGATCTCGGGATGACTGGTATGGGAGCACCATGGGAGCGGTTGTAATAAGTTTGGTACCATCTGGGACTGTTGCCCAACCAATGCGGGAATTCCAAACTAACTTTGAGAGATGCCTGAGTTCCTATGGATGTTCATTCGAAGGACTGCAGGCGTTATCTGAGATCCTCCTGATGTACCCCAAGCAATAAGAATACCCTCCACGTATGATTCATAGATTATTGTTCATTCTGAACTTCTAAATCATACTATAGTACCCAGCATCTCATTCAACATTCTATTGTTTGCATCGCTGCATTGAGGAGAACCAAAGAACATGGCGAGTGATTCAAAAATGGAAGCCGGTAAAATCAAACCAATAACCCAACTAAGCAATCGGAATGATATCAGTCTAACATAGTCTCTATGTCATCCACTAAATCTCCCATCTCAGCAGGACCGACAAATGCAGGAACACACAATTCATCAATGGCACAAAGAAGCTGGAGACGCTCCATGAATTTCTGAATGATTTGAGCCTGGTGAGTGGGTGAAATTGGATTTCAATGTCGTTTCGCTCGATTTGGGTTATCTAACAGGTTGGAATTGAGAAGTTAGCTCGCAGTGAATCAAAATGGAGTTTGAAAGGCAATATGATGAAATCGGAGGAAAAAGAGGTACGCCACCTGGAAAGGAGGAGTGCCTGATGTGGAGTGCAGGGTAGAGTGCAGAGTGGGCAAGGGGAGTGCTGATGTTGATGGAGGAGCGCGGAATGTTGTTGAGGGGAGCAAAGCCAGGCCAAGGAGTGCCGACGTGGGTTGAGGAGTTCCTATCCAGCGAAGCGGCCATCCCTGCTGAGCATCGCCGAAAGGGGAGGGAGGTGAAGAGTCTGGAATGAAATAGGCGCGCTCCTGATTGAGGTCAGAGATGGGATTGAGGAGCGCTGAATGTAATGTGCAGGCGTCAATGCAGACTGAGGAGTGCCGATGGGGATTGAGGAGCGACTATTTCAGCGGAGGAGCACCATTGGGGAGGGGGGTATTAAGCAGCCCGCCATGTGAAATTGATGAGTAATGCAGCGGCTTCTGCAGTAAAACAATGTGATCACCGTGGAAGGGCAAAATTTACCTCGATATTCATCTTGAGAAGACATAACTGTAATCTTCTTTCCAGTGGCATACTCAGACAGAGCACAATGAATAGCTGCGGCTACCAGCGCTAACGTCTGCGGTGAGAGAGGTTGAAAAATCGGCGATGTGGTCAGTTGTCGCCCCAGGTTATTCGCGGTGAGGAAAAACTGATGGTAGATCAAGTCAAGGACTTCCATCTGCATGAACCAGGAGTTCCTATCATCGATGACCTTCGAGAGATAAGCATCGTCAAACAGGATCTCCCTAACTTGGATTCGAAGCAGTCTCTGATCCTGAATAGAACCGGTACCTAGGGACAATTGTTGGAGGAGCTCCATCTGCCAAACGCCCTCGAATCGTACTAATCCTTAGTTTTAACTATGGATATTTCTGGGGTTATCATCATAAGTCCAATCGAGGAGCAGAAAACAGAATAAACACTTACAGCTTCTCTGGTTTGCGGATGAATTTTAAGAGATAGACCACCAGCCAATTGACACAATGATGGTGTACCAACAGTAGCACCTGCTAATGCCCGCTGACGATCCTGGGCTTCAATCGTGATTTGCCAAGCTTCGCCAACCATCTAGTACTTTGCATCGGGAATGATTGACCAGGGAGTCTTTGTGAATACGATTGCTTCCATGAACCGCTTCGCTACCTCAAAAGTTGCCTTTTGGTTTTGAGGAATGTTGTGATCTCCACTGGCCTTTGGTTGAGTAACATTCTGGTCTCCACCAGCCTTGTGAAGTGGGAGGGCCTGGGTGGATATAACATCAGACTTGGGTAATATGTTGATGGTTGACTTTTGGCATTTGAGCAATGGTGGTGCTATGGTCCCGGCCGGATGTCGCAGATATGGAAGTGAAGTCCGTGCAATGACAGTATCCGCACGGCTCTGTTTCTTTGGCAGTGGAACCCTTGTAGTTCGTATTGACATATCACGGCGCGCCTGGTCTGGATGTAGGACCTTCTGCTGGTTGTCCAAATTGTCTTCTTTGATATCGGATGACAGAGTGGACTCTCCAGGGTTTTCACTTTCGTCCGCGCTGAGTTCCTGATCGGAATCGTCATCATCCTGCTTCATACGAACAATTATAGCGCGGACATTAGCAATCTCCAACACTATACTCGAAGGCTGCGTTGGAACTTCAAACATTTGATCGGCAATGAAGATTGGCTGTCTTCTTTATTGCATCTGCCTATTCTCTCTCAAGGTGGGCTTCTTGATTCTTCGGTGAAAGGTGATTCCTCACCTGGCTGACCATAGGTTCCATGTTGATGAACAAGTAAAGTTGGAGAATGTAGACAGAAGTATATAAGGGTAAATATAGTATGATGTTTAGTAGAATAACGGGAAAATAGGGCAACAAAGTAACAGTCGGTCAAGGAGGATGCAATTCGAGGCATGCCTGGAAAGAGTGATGCTCGGCCCAAGAGGATACAATCTGAGGCGTACCTGGAAACAGTCTGGAAGATATGTCGGCGATTCATATTTATATTGTCAATGCTAGTTCTTTGTTGTGATTTAGGCAGCGTCAGGTGCACCGGATTAGATGGATTCTTCGAGCCCCCAATTCCCAAATGTTAGCAATCATATCCAAGTATGCTATTGATGCAAGAATTGGAGGTTGGTTTAAGCCAACATACCTGGAATTGAACCAGATGCACCTGAAGATCGTGACACACCTGAAGAACTCGAGACATTATCAAGATTGTATCATTAACTAACTCTCAGGGCCAGACATATGAATTACTGAGAAACGGGTTGATCATGACCGGCCCCTACATATGACTCCGCCGAAGGTAGTTCATTGGACCTCTAGTTCGAGCATATGAGTGGTGACGGAGTGGCACAGAATCGTTGGTGTGTTGAAGAATCTTGCAGAACTTGGATGGAGGATAGAGTTGGAACCTTGCTGTATGGCAACACTTGATGTTACATGAGTTCAAACTGAGTTTGTTGCTGACAGTAGATAAATATGAATCTCTGAATGCGGTATACCAGTCAGATGGACACCCTATTTTCATGATGTTCTGTTGTTTTAGGATTCTGCAGAATATTTAGCAGTCAATTAGGCAATGTCGTGGGCAGAACTTCACTTTCTGCTGTCCGAGTCTACTGGATTCACCATATGTATGCAGTCAGTGTAAGAGATAATGGAGTATTTGGGTTTACATAGAAGAGATTCAACATAGAGAAAGAACAGTAGAGGTACGATGAAGATTTAGGGGTAATCTAATTGATTCCAGTTCTCGTCAATGCAGAGATTGCTAGCGAACGGGTCATACATAGTCACTCACATTGAGATGTTGCACATAATATCTTGTATACACCACATTACTTAATCCCAAACTCATTATGAGTCTCAATGCTACAATGTTGACTTAACATAAATATTGGGATTCAAAGCAGTGCATAGGAACGATATGAATGCATCATGCGGCTTCATCTGACAGTGGAAAGACAAATATGAGCATGCAGTTCTGGCCAATTGAGGTGCAGCAAGCATGGATTCGGCATGCAGGATTCAACCCAATGCAACGGCTGGGATTACAGGCTCGCCTTACTTTGACAGTTACCTGTACTCACAGAAACTGTGTTTACTTACATCGACCTTTCATCACGATTTGTTCTTTATCCACTCTTGGGATTGGGTGTTGTAGAAAGTCAGATATTGTCTGGATAGGAATTGTCACAAACTTCAGGCGGGAGCTAGCCGGTCACTGAATGAGCCGCTGACCAGAGACTGGCATTCAGATTCTATCTCTTCGAGCTCTCTTGTTGGAAATCGGTTGACGTAATTCATTTTAAGATATGGGTTTTGGCGGCCCAAACATACAAGTTAGTCAAAATGTAGTTAAGTCTGAATGAGAAGTGTTGTGAATTTAATCCTGTTCGACGAAGTGTGGTATACAGGTCAGCGGGAGTTGCCGGTCATCTGCAGCATTGCTACGCAGAAGCTGTCTTTCGAGATCAGCTCTCTGAAGCTGCAGCTCGATTATGGAGCTCAAACAACATAAGCTATTTTATTATCTTGGAAACGTATAGGTCCGAATATACCTCTTAGTCAAAATCCAGTTCAGTGTGTGGTGGACACCTTCCTCCAACGGATGGGTTGACACGCAGTATGACAGTTATGGCAATTTGGTAGCGGTCTTCACATACCGATGCAGCATAGATTCAGATATTAGCTGGGGTGTAGCGGGATGAGCCGCGCCTGCCCCTAAACGTTTAGCGTCTGAAACTTGTGTGCTGGCAGGCACAGAATCAACGAATTCAAGAAGGAACAAAATATGCTTGGAATGGAGCAAAATGAATCACTCAAGGGTAATGCGAAGTGGGTAAACATGGTTCAAAGGCATGCCTAGAGTGCAATTGCATGATCGTAATGAGTAGCGGCTTGTCGAGATTGGCCATTGAATCAAATATGTATGCAGTGTCAAATCTGAGATGTGCCTGAATTTCATTACTGAGCGAGGAAATACTCGGCTGTATTCGTGGGGCAAGCCTGGAATATGCAAGCCGTGTCTTAGGATACGACACATCAACTTGATATTGCTTAGACTGTCTTTCTATCCCTGGATGATTAGAGATATACTGTGCTGGATCTGTTCGAGGAAAGTCAAGAAGTTCACAGCGATCCTCTTTTGCAATTGACTGTAATTGATTCAGCATTGTTCATTCAGTGACTATCCCGAATTCTTTCGCATTTCTAGTGTCCGGTGCGCCTGAAATGGATATGTAACATTAATCTGTATGACACGTGGAAGTTCGGGAGCACCTGAAAACTCCAATGCCATTTGCTGATGTAGGTACCACATTACCACACAGACAATATACGATGAATAGCATCTGTAGCTTCAACAGATTCTCACAAATAGATATATCTGATACTGCGGAATTTGACTTAGTCACTGATTAATCCAGCGCACCTGCTTTTCATCACATATTGGATCATCCTAATGAGGCTATGGTTCAGTTTACCAGATATCTGTTTAACATTAACCTGATCTCATATTCATTACAATAATCAATTAACACGAAAAGCAATCGAACTCTAACCAATACTCCTGGACACCTCCCCAGCGCCTGATTCTCCATACCATTTGAGTACTTTCCATCAGTTGGTGAGATTGTGCTGGTTGAATGTTTAAAGAGGCATACCTTGATTACACTGCCCAGATAATTATCATTCATCCTTACCGTCTGACGGCATGAAGTCTCCATACTCTGTATACTGCTTCGTATGATACGCACAAAACTCCAGAATGCGGTATATCATCGTAGTCGTCATGTTTGGTTGGCTCATCAAACCATGCAGGACTCACATCTGAGCCACTCCTGGGTGCTGGTGGAGATCATTCACTCTGTTATCATAACCACCGGGTCCCATGTTCAATAGCAATGCTTGTGGAACTCTGTTTTGCCCCTGTCAGACAACCCATGCAATGGCCTGGCGCTGTTCATTCAATACCCAGAACGTCTGAGTTATTACCACATGGTTCATTGCTGTGAGATGTAGGCCCATTCCACCCACTTTGGGTGTTGTTACAAATACAGAGGGATTTGGCGAATCTTGGAATTTGAGATGCATTTCTGTTCACTCATTGTTGCCCATTTCCGCATACATGTAGAAAATACCCAAATGATCCCCAAAAAACTCAGTGAGCCACCACTTCAAATAACGAACTTCGCCAGGAAGAGGACAAAATAGCACTGCCTTTTGAGAAGGAGGTGCACAAGGCAAGGTGATTTTATATCGTTCAGGTTTGTGCAGGAGCACCTCATTTGATGTTTCATCTTCGTCAGGTTTGGGATACTCTGCAGGTGCATTGACCAGCATTGGCAAAAATGTGTCTCTCAGCCATCGGGAAATTGGAGAATCCACCCAAGTATCAAATGGCCATTTGTTGTACCATTGTCATGAGACGTCATTACGAGCTACGGTGTCTCCCAATACCAATGAAAAACATGCCAACCGCCATCTATGTACCCTCTACGCTCCTGAAGCACCTTGTGAAGTGTATCTTTCCACCAGGGTCTTTATTTTAGCTTGCTCTTCCTTAGGCCATTCGAAATCAACAAGGTGTGCAGTCCCTTTCGGGATCTGAACATGTGGTTTCTGATTCACGAGTTACGATTCTGACCACCTCCTTGTTGTCTAGGGCTTTGCAATTTGGATCATCCGCTGTGCTGCATCCTGGTGAGCCTCCTGGTCTTTAGGCCGGATGGCATGCATCAAACTCTTCACAGTAGAATACAGTGTATTGGCGCTGTGCTTTTCCATCGAAGTCCCATCCTCTGGATCTTCAGGCGCACCTGAACACAGCCACATCGTCTGAATACACCAGTCATAGAGGGAATGGTATCCCGGCGTTGCAGTGACTTGAAGATTGAATTCAATTCTCGCATGCATCGCAATTTGCCAGCCCACACTATTTTTCGTCTTGTACCAGTGACACTCATCAAAAATCCCAAAACTCCCTGAACAAGGTGAGAGTTGGCCGTTGCTGGATGGTTTCGCTCTCGATGTGAAGATATCATACCATACAAGTACGATATTCCATCAGTTTTCGGGCTCGTCAATACTGGTGTTCAGATCCTCCTGGTTGAGATTTGCATATTCCGCGTGAAACAAGTTTATAAGTTTGTAATCGGTTCCATATGTCATCTTGTCGATGGCACTTTTGAACTTCTCTGCAACTCCAGGCATTGTTACCACCAGGATTGGTTCCAAGGCTGATGATAGTGCTGGATGGCCCTGCTGTGCAGGTGACTGGATCTCTGAAAGGCAGCAGGACACTGAATTCTGTCTCCGCAACGGATACCAGTCCCATTTGTCAACGATAATCTCAGGAAAGACGTTCTGTGCCAGATGAACCCACTCTTCAAGGGTATTCCCCCATAAAATTGACAGCGGTAACCCCATTACAACTTTCTCAGTCAGCAATTTGCATATCATTGCTGCAGCCACAGAGGTGAAAGTCTTTCCAAGACCCATTTCATCTGCCACAAGTGCTCCTGGCATATCATTATCACAGACACACCTCCTCACAAGGAACCATATGGCCCAAACCTGGTGCACCAGAAACTTCGTTCTGGCCAGGCCTGGAATTGAATACTTGTGGCCTGCAACACGGTCATCTATGGATTGGTGAATCGGATGGGCATTCAGCAGCCTGACTGCCACATCAAGACACTCATGTACAAAGTCGTTGTTCATTGTGAAGAAAACTGTATTCAGTATTGAACTGGTATTTTCTGGATCGAGGTCCACCTCGCCATCCACCTGCTCCTGAACCTCCCTTGCTCCTGTGTCGGTCTTCTTTTCATCCTCAATGATCTCTTTCAGTTGCTCCGAGGTGAGTTGGGCTGATGGGCTCATACACAGGTGCTCCTGAAATTTATCGCGATGTTAGGTATTTCACAGAGAAGCATTTGGACCCAATCAATATGTTGAATACAATCAATTCTTTTAACTCAATCAGAACTTACATTAATACTACTATCAGTCTCTGTCCCACCAGCCTCCTGATCCACCACTCTTTCATTTTCATCGGATGCCCCCAAGGTCTAAGCATACGGATTAGCAGTGGGGCATAACAAACCGTAACCAGACTAGCGGGGATTACCTTGGCCGGTCTAATTACATGCTCTGCAATATCCTTCCCTGTAGCTGCCATCATTTCTACCAAAAATAGTTTCACATTGTGTCCCAGTTTCAACTTGCAGGTATAAGAAAGGGAACTGTTGTATGAAATCTGACCATATAGAGGGTCATACATCATTTGCCCTGGTGCATATGATGCCATATACTCTTCGTCCAATTCTTTCTGCATCAAGTTGCATTTGTATATCGCGGTCAGACGGTATGATTCTTTCAGGCCACAATTTTGTTCGATGAATTGAATCCGCTCCTCCCAGTCGTTCACATCTGTGTACGAAGCTTGGAGTTACATGCTGGATATCTCGTCATTGTTGCCGTTGGGCACTCGACAAAACAGAACTATGAAAGTTGTATTTGGCAACTTTGGGAGGTTACATCTTGCTTTATTGCCTGCACGCTCTCCCAAATCCGTCGCTGGTCGCTTGTTGTCTCGCCTTCCCTTCTTCTTCGCCTCCTGAACCTTGCTTGCACATTTCTTCAATAACATCGCCACCCACTGTCGCTGAATCCATTTGGCATTATCGAACTTTTCCAAAGGCAGCCAGGTCTTGAATGTCTCCAAAAATTCTGCAACCACCATTTCCCAGTGCAGGTGTCCATCTGGAAGCGGTTTCAAATGGTTCTGTCCCCAGATAATGGACTGATGCTTCTTCTCCAGAATCCCAGCCACCCATACTTTCGTCCACTTGTTGAAGGCGCTGAAGTTGGGCTGCCCGATTCTTTTGGCAAATTCCTTGACGGAGAATTCCATTTACTGCAAGCTGATTGGGGCTTCGCATTCGACTCCGCCCAAGTCCGACGAATCGTTGGTCTCATAATCTGCATCATATTCGTTATACGAAATCTCTGGTCATGGAGGCATATTGGCAATCCCTGCAACATCTGTCCTCCGCATTTCCCCGGGCTGCTGGAATCGTTTCGTTGGGAGGCTAATGAGGGGTCTCCCAGGTGCGCCAGGAAGTTATCCTGGTGCAGTGGAGGAGGACAAAGTAGGCCGAATGGCTGGATTGTTTTGAGGCGGTGCTGGAGGTACTTGAGCTGTACCTGGAGATGACGCCCCATGTCATGCGAATCGCTGAGGGGGGAACATCTGAGGTCCACCATAACCGCCTTGGGGGAAATCATATGCTTGCCACGAAGGTCCATAACTCGGATATCCTTGGGTTGCAGCAGAGCTTGAGTGTGAGCATGGTGTCATGTTGAATTGGCCATGGTGGTAGAACTGTGGAGCACTTGGAAATGCTGGCTGCGAAGGCTGGTAACTATATCCCGATGGAGGATAAATTTGATTTGTGGGTTTCCCAAATTGAGTATCTTTGCTTGGTGCATTTCCAGCATGATTATCTGATGCCTCCAAATTGTCATCTGGGCATTGTTGTGAGCCCAACAGCCCACCAGTTGGAGCCATATTGGTTGTCTTCTGCGGATAACCATTCGTAGACATCGTATGTGCACACAAGGACAGTCGTAAACAAATTATCAATGCAATTGGTGAATTCGAATGCAGCGGAGTATAGTTGAGAATATTGGAGGTAGCAGTGACCTTTGGCGGAATGAGGGCCTCTTATATCCATCTTCTTTGTCACAGACTGCTGTTTCACTACACCTTTGATCCCATGAAACCTGGCTGAGGAAAAGAAATTATAGTCACACGCATTCCGCCTTTCTTTGTTATATAATCGAATTTATATAGTAGGGTCTTGCATAGAAGCTCACCTTTGTTCAATTCATGACAGTAAAGGTCATAGAAGGGATTCGACATGATATCTCTAGGAACCCAACAAGAACTATACCCGGTTGGACGGTTATCACGACTAGGCATTTTACACTCAAACTGTGTGTGTATGACCTGCTACTTCATTCAGTATCAGGCCTGTTAGTCGAGCAGCATCAGTGATTGCTTCCTTTTGAGCTCCTTGTGCAAACCTCGCTGTCTCCTCAGGATCAACCTACAGGTCCAGGATCATTACAGACGAAAACATCCAAACAGCCTATCCAGTTCTCAATTATCATTGAGCGGGTATACAGCCAGCTAGGACACTAAGCTATTCATTGTATTAAGCTGATGTTATCTGCTGCTTGAGGCTTGAGGGTAGACATAATCTGCACAATGCCCCAATAACGTAGTATATGATAAGGCCAATCATAGTAGTAGCACATGATGAACAGTATTACAAGTCGATCGCAGTGATAACAAATGACACTTTCTCTGTTTATGATTTTCAGTAGATAATGTGCAGAATTATTGTGTGGGATTTGTAAGATAATATCCTAGTTTGTGAAGAAAACTGATCGTGAGGTGACTTTGTTTTACCCCTCCTCTACATTTGGTGGGGTGTAATGCGGCTTTGAAAGTGATACGCTAACCTGAGTTAGCTAGCTTTCAAACAAATGTCCTTGACATTCAAATTCAGCAAAAACAATACCCCCTAAAGCATCAGCGAGATTCGTCAGAACACTGAGTATTTCTCAAACATGGTCAACACTCGCCGGAAACATATTAAATGCTGTATTTAGAAAAAGAAATTATTCAACGAGAACTGACTAAAAGCTTACTATCAACAATATCACCCAATATCGATGAACGAAGAGCTATTTCCCAATAGAATTCTCCCACCTACCGGCCTCCCTCACCCTGTGCCATCATGGTTTGAGTACAGTAGGTACACCTGAATGGCCATCAAAAAGCTGTCAATTAATGATCTACTCATAGACAATGTACTGGGTGCACCACCACCTGAAGATACTCTCAACGAAGAACCTATAGACCCTCAGCAGCCTGATCTCACCTGTACCCCTGATGCAACAAAGACAAAGGCTCATAGGCAGGTAGTTGGAGTGCAAAATGCAGGGGGAAAGCACATGGCAAAGCAACTGGATTGTACAACAAGCAATCAAAGTACTCAGAACAATGGAATAGATGGCATCCATTTCAGTCCGCACACGACTTTCAGCAGGTGCAATCGTTCAGCCAGCAAACGACACATGGATAGATCAACATCTCAGGCATGGACATGACAACTACAAAATCGAATGATTCCAATCAGCAGATGCCCTGTACAAGCTCTTCCCTGAACTCGATTTCGGGCTCGGCAATGATAGTTGGATTGACGATGACTCATATATGTTCAGAACATTATACTACAGTGATATTTTCAATTCTATTTAATTCCTCATAGCACATCTCCCATTTCAGGCACACTTCGATTTTGGACCAGTGCGCCTCACCCACTCTGAGGGTCATCGAATCTACAGCGGAATGAACGCAGGTGACTAGCAGTGGGATACACAGGATCAACTTCCTGCTGGAACGACGATTGTACCAGTCATATGTGTATCCGACAAGACTCACTTGACCAATTTTTCGGACAAAGAGGATGCCTGGGCACGGTATCCTACGATTGGTAATACTCGAAAAGATATCCACGGGACACCTAACAAGCATGGCTGGATTCTCGTCGGACTGATCCCGTGTCCCCCGAATGGTCCTAGAAACATTGACGAAGCATGGCATTCCGCTGTTGGAACTGTGCTGTCTCAACTTAGGCATCTTGACATCACTGGCCCTGGCTTGAAATGGGATTGTGCAGATGGATTCCAGCAACAATGTTACCCTCTGTTGGCTGCCTAGGTCGGGGATTATCCAGAACAAGTGATGGTTGCTCAAGTCGTATATGGCTCATGCCCACTGTGTGAAACTCCTCAAGCTGCATCGATGGGGCAGTCAACTTTTTGACCACTCGATAACTCAAGAGACCAGCGTATTTACTCTGAGCTGCTGGAGGACAATAATAATGATGCTCTGCACACTCTAGGTGTCCGCCCAATCCACAACCAGTTCTGGCAATACCCTCTCTGCAATGTCTATTGCCTTTGGCAGCCTGATGAATTGCATCAGCTGCTCCTGGGATTAGTTAAAGACTTATTGCACTGGCTGCTCAAATAATTGAAAGCTAGAAATGTCAAGGATCAATTTGACAATCGATTGACATCGGTGCCATGATATCCCGGCTTCCAGCAGTTCTCTAAACCATTCGATTCATTGAAAAGCGGTACCTGGCAAGGTAAAGAGATCCAAGGAACAATCAGAACACCGGTAGTGAATTGAACTCCAATTCTTGTCTGCTCCAAGGATGATGGGAAAACGGTGGTGTGAAACAGCCTCTGATGAAATGGTAATGGGAGCAGTGCAGGCATTATGTGGATTCTCTCTACTTGTCAGCAAACCAAATCACTCGGATCTATCTCTCACACGACTAGACGATACACTTAAGCGATTTTACCTGAAGGAAGAACTTTTTCGAGAACAGAAAATGTCGAAGTCTGTGAAGGCTAAAGTGGATGACCTGTTTGCAACAGAATCGCATCAGTTATGCGAACAAAAGATTCGTAACATTTGTGCTGCAATGGAGGCCCTTGTGTATTGGGCTGAAAAGGTTTCCTGAACAAAACTTAGGCAATTTCAGGTGCGCCTGAATAGCGCCCGGCATGCAGCACCCACTTGGTTAGATGCTGATCGTCAGAAGGCAATTGAGCGATTCAAGCGCGTAATCCATCAAGTAACACCTGCTGAATGGCAGCTTTTCGATTAAGTATTCCAACATCATGAGCGACAACTATTACAGAAAGTTGGGACTAAGGCGAGCGGCCCCAGAAGCATATTCCCCAAACAACTTGCACTAATGACAACTGCTGCCGACGACGAGGATTGTGGGGTGGCAAACATGACTGCCAACAAGCGACTGCAATTTCAGAACCGCCTATCTGATGGAGAGACAGAAGCCACGACCTGGAGCTTGGCTGATTCGGAGAGCGTCACTATCCAGCTGGAGAGAGAAATTTATGTCATCACCTTGAATGAACAGAAGTGGTTCAACAAGGAATACTCCATCTGCTTGATCGAGTTTGAAGCTTAGTGGGAGACAATTGACATTCAGGTGCTCTGGAAAACCATTGAACAGCGCGTAATACATTTCGGATATCCAATGATTCTTCTTGTGCGCCATGTATCCGAGTCAATAAGCTGAATGGGTTCCGGTGACAATTCCGCTACTGATATTTCTGAACCGCTATATATTGCCAACGTGAATGAGGCTTATTGATCTAGCTCCAAGGTCAATTACATATGAAAGATGCTGAAGCATAATGACCGGTGTACGGGTCTTGACTATATGGAGGGGACACTGTCATATCTTTCACTCCAAGGCTGGTACAAAATTGACTCTGCAAAAGTTTTCAACCTACTGTGCACTACTGAAAAACGGCGAAGTACATGCAGAGCCCATCTGTTACGACTCCATACAATTCAGGAGAAGCCCTTTCTCCGCCCCGTATCACAGCAGGTATATCATTGGAGAGAAACAGCTGTCCGCTGAGTGTGCAGAAGTATCATATTAACCTCACTCATCGATGCATCAGAAGATTTCGGAATTCCCAACTCTGGACAGCTATTCCACGCTCAAATTTAAGAGGACTGGGGACACGAAGTGTGTGGACTGGTGCTCGGATATGATCAGAATGTACTCATTGACCGTATATTTATTACACTCCTGAATGGGCTGTTGTACTACCATCAACCATTTCACAACCCTACTTCTGTTGAGCATCTGGGACTTGATTGCAAGGTAGGATATACCAATGCCAACAAAGGGATCATGCCTGAAGATCATAACATCTGGGTCCAGTATACGCAAAGTGAAGAGAATGACGTCGATAACACCTTCCAAGGATTAATTCCTTCTTTTCCTGTATTATACATCAGCTGGACTCCCCCGAATCAGATCCTCCAATTTCAGGAGTGCCTGTCAGCCGGCAAATCAATATCGACCTTTTCTGAGAGGTGCAAACAGACTTAACAATGGGTATTATGTCCTCAACCTCAAGAATATGCGGTTGTGATTCCAACAAAGTTCAAAGATCTTCATGGTTTGACTGATTGTGTTGACGGATTCATCCGGGTTGTCAAACAGACGAATCAGATGCATATTGTACCCGTTGGAGCAATAGTTGGACCGGCACATTGGTTGCGGGAGAATGCTGCATTGGGCAGCATTGATAGCGTATGGCTTGTAAATAATCATGTTGATTTAGATACCTACCAGACTGTATATTAATTAGATTAGAATGCCTGAATGAGGTGTGTAGCTATGAGATAGTTTATCGAATTGTACTATTCGATATAGACATTATATATTATCCCTGCCAGAGAGTCTGGCTCTAGGTGCACCGGAATGGTCTTGGCAACGAGTGTCGTAGTCCCAGCAGCTCCAAAATTTTACCAACTGAAAGGAATGATTTTATAGCATTCTGAAGACAACTTCATACTCTTTAGAATATTCTTGTATTCTGTTCCGCAACTTCAGAAGCATTAAGGAGCACCTGAAAGTACTTCCCAGAGCACCTGAGAAGAACATCGTTTTGCATTCAGTCTGTTCAGGAGCTTCTGGGAGCCTCTGGAAGGATCAGTGTGGCTGTTCAGAATAGATGAGTCATTGAGTTAGAACTTCCGAACCATATTACATTTTGCTGATGCTTTACAGTTCTGGAATCTATACAAACGTGAGGTTCCCTCCAATATTGTAGTATATCGATCCAACCATATATTAAACAATCGTGGGATGTGTGCGATTATGCTTTCTTTTTTTCAGCCAGGTGAATTGTATGGATTAAAGGTGTAGTAAAACACTTGGGCTGCTGACAACTGAGTGGACTATAAGATGCCTATTATTCCGCTGAAGGTCGCTGCTACCTGTCAAACACTTAGTGATTCTCTGATTTGTTCGTTATCACATCTCCCACCTACAGCAGTTGCCTACCATCTCGAATAACAGCTTACATTGACAAACAAATCTCCACTGAAGATAGCATATATGACTCCACTTGGTTGCCTCCTTCGCTTACAACAATGCTGTGTGAACACTTCAGAACCATTTGATAATTGTTTACAACCTGCAACTGGCAAACACTGTGGATCTGGGGAATACACCAATCAACATCATCCGTGGCATGGGTATTGTTACCCTCCTTCACAGCAGCAATTTCCACACTCTCCATAGTGTTATCACCAATCTCTATTGAATATGACACACAGTTAGCCACCAGTCACCAGTGCAAGCGGGGGATTTCATAGTTATGGGCTACAGTGGCAAGTATATGATCGCCACCAAAGTGGTTATGGGAGGTCTCGTGTGTACCCCCCTATGGAGTTTTTGTACAAAGGGCCATCATCATCATGTACACAGAGCAAACCTTCGAACCCGCGGGGAAACTATCCAGTCAATCAGCCAACATCTTTCGACTCAACTCCTCCATGTGAACTTCCTTCAGGTGCACCTCATAGACTCCTCATTGGCCTCTCATTCTAAAGATTCCAGTTGCCAGCTGAACAACAGAAACCAGATAGTGCAGGGATTCTAGACTTGCCCAGATTGGTGGTGAATTCATACACCAAATATTCTGCAGCTGATCAGAGGGATGATTCATTCGACTCGGGTAGTGTAGAGGGCAAAACCCACAATCAATTTGATGGAAACCCAATTCATCTTGAACCAATTCGCACAAGGATGGGATGAGCCAACTACCGGGTTGTCAACTTGTAAAAGAAACGATGGGTACTTTGATATCTGGAAATAAACCATCGATCATATCTCAAGAGACTGACATGCTTCATACAGTATCGAGACGGACCCCAGATCTGGGTGTCAGCAGTCATAGATGTTCTGGGGACTTTCATGAACATGCTGGCATCAAATGATTTTTACAATATTGTTTTTATTGAGCAGTAGTGAATTGGGATGCAATTGCAGAAATGTGCAACCAAATTGTGGAAGTTGAGGACAAAGGGAAGGCAAGGCAATATGCATCTGGCGAGGGTTTTTGGAGACTATGCAGGCAAAACGGTCAGCAGTAATCTCCTAGAGTTTCCAAATAGCACATTCATGGCCGTGATTTGTTGGGTGTCAAATGGAACTAATAACATTACATGCCCCTATCAACTCCAAGCCCCATATACCGATGCGAAGTCCTGGCAGGACCTGATTGATTTCACCAACAACACTGAATACCCGAAATTGCCATACATTCTAACATCTAAATTCCAGTGCACCTTGGAGAATCAGAAATCAGATCAAGAGTAAATGGAGTAACATACACTTGGGCAAATAACAAATGAATTCATACTTAGCCAGATTTTGTGCCACTGTTACCTTTCAGATGCTCTTAAGTTGAAACTTGGACACAATTTGAACATATTTTTGATAGAAATGAAACCTGCTGCAGGGAAGGACCTTGCAAAACACGTAATTCGACCTGCAAGAGTAATCCTTGCTGGCCCTAATAAGGTAAGATATGGGCAACTAATAATCATTATACATATACTATGGAAGGTTCTAAAGGTGGTAGCGAAGAAGACAGAGAGAAGAATGGTAGGCAATAGAATGATACTTGTATCAAGGTAAATTCTGATTGAAATAATTGATTTGAATGTATTCCATCCATATAAATTTGTTCCAATGGTTCATTGTCAGTGAAATAGCAAACATTGCAATGAATTTTAGCAGTGCAAGAGAATCACACCATCTGCACAGTTGACAACGGAACAACTGAAAGAAATCATTGAAGATGAAAAGATGACAGAACATGTTGCAAGCGGACTTCAAGAGCAAGTGGAGGATGGTGAGGAGTGCCAGAATGCAAATAATAGCAGTTTAGTAGTGAATACTTTACTCAACACAATCCTCAACTAACATCAGCAAAGTCCGATTGGTTACGCAGCCACAGGCAAATCTCTCAGATACTCTGGTTGTTCTCTCCCCTACTTCCAAGTTATTCCAGTTGCCTCCAGACCCTCATGCAGCTCCACAAAGTGCTCCCTTACTCGGCACGTGCATTCTCAGGTGTCCTAGCATCTACCTGCAGATATGGAGGTGCATGCAGGATGCTATGATATCTGACATATTGGATATTTAAATTTGGAAGCAGCTGAGACAGCTACTAATGACTGTGGGAGACTTCAACATTATCTGAGACCTCTGTGCAGCTCTGATTGGAGACTGTAAACTTGGTGCCATATTCTCTCACAGCAGTGGTTTACAGAGTTCCATAACCAGAAGGAATTTAGTGTATCATATTCTTCTTTGATATAGTCACAAGACTTGCTCCAACATAATATGGCACGTGTTATTTATCCAAGTTTCTCTATATCCAATCATACACTCAATCTGACAGCTGATGGTACTCCAGCAAAATTAGAGGAGCTCCTGGAGATGCCGATTGGGAATGTAGAAATGTACCAGGAGACAATAATTAAGTGAGTTATAAGATGCACTGGCTGGCCATGATCCAGTGCGTTCAGTAATACACTTCACGCCCAAGGTTGATTGAACTCAGATATACACTTGGAGGAAGCTATCGTGCGCATATAGAGATGCACTTGGAAACTATGATCAAGTGAATTTGGAGATGCACTTTGAGACTGTGATTGAGTAAACTCAGAGAAGCACTTGGAGGGAGTAATCAACTTAGTTTGGTACCTAAATACGACGCTATAATTCAATGAGTTTAGATACAAACTGATGGGGCAAGGTTGTTCAATCATCAAGACCATGATATACTGAGTTGATACATATACTTGCAGACAATCATCGTCCAGGAGTGGAGCTGCTCTTGGTGCCCATGATCCTTGACACTTGAAGGCCGTAATCTAGCAACTGTGAAGATATACTTGCAGGCTCTGATAGTGGGAACTTGGAGGCTGTGATCAAGCCAGTATGCAGATGCACTTGGAGCCAGTTGACGGCAGGCACGACTGCAGCTGAGTTTCAAGATATTGGTTTACTCATATTCATGGGACTGTGGAGAGTTCAGTACAGAACAGTACACAGAGTGGAAAGCGACTGGCTATGACCAGGAAGTTACTCGATCGTATAATAATGAAGTACATGCTGTATGCAGTACCTTGTGCATATGGAACTATATGTATACTGTGCTTGGTGTATGCTGTACTCCATAAATGCTGTACATACTGTATGCTGTACTTGGTGTAAGCTGTACTAGGCGGATGCTGTATGCGGTGTATGCAGTACTCAGAATATGCAGTACTCAGTGTATGCTGCACTGGGTGTATGCTGGACTCGGTGCATGATGTACCAAGCATCAACTCATCATCATGGCATGGATAGATAGTATTGAATGATATAACTATGTATTCTTAGGTGATGGTACAGTTGAGAACTAGATGGAGAGAAATGAAACAAGCTTGGGGAAACTGTGATGAGATACAGGGACTTGGAGCATGTCATATGCAAGATAATATACCATACCAAATACAGCCCATGTGACTCTGTATCGGCTAGGTTAAAATACAGATGTCACATCTTCTGAATACAATTGGGCAAGTCAGATCCCACATATCTCAGATCAGTTCATATTGTATGTATCATTCCCATTTTCGCTCCGCATCTCTCCATCTCATCCACCAATTCACTATTATCACAGGACAAAAATTTCAGTTATTATTCACTATTTCTCCATGCCATGTTCGTGAGTTGACACCGAGAGTACACCATGCGCTGTGTACAGATTATACCAAATACAGCATATCCCAAGTACAACACACACCAAGTATAGCATACACCGAGTACATCATACACCAAGTACAACATGCACTTAATACACCATTCACAGAGTACACCATACACTGTGTACAGCATGCCCCAAGTACAGCACACACACCTCAGAAAAATTTGAATCAGTCTGGGAGCAACACGCAATTCTCCCAAACTCTCCGGGCAACCACACCAGTGCTTCGAAGTACTTCTAGATGCTCCCCTAATCTTCTTCGTACAGTTCTCTGTTGGTTTAGTTTTAATCGGTTAGTTTCATCCCAGACCCTCCTGGAGGTATGCAAAGTGCTCTCAGACTATGAAGAGCACTCACAGAATGCTTTGAGATTTGTTTTATGGAATAGTAACATTTTGAAGCTCTTGAGATCTCGGCCCAGATATGCAGGAGACTTCGAGAGAAGCTGAACACGCTGCACAGCTCTGCGTAATATGTCGAGGGCAGCCGAGACTGCTGCGCAGCTCTGTGGGAGACTTTGTGCCATATTCACACCGCAGTGGTTCTTACATACCCACTAGGCATTTCGTGTTATCATATTCCTCTTTGTTACAGTCACAAGATTCACTACATCATAATAGGGCATGCAGTATTAAGTACCTCTATATATATCCATACAGTCAATCTGGCTGCAGATGGTACTCGAGCATAATCAGAGGAGCACTTGGATACACCCATTGAGAGAATCTAGAGATGCACCACTTGGAGAAGGTTGTGGTGAAATGATGGAGTTGGAAGGCAGAGAGCCCAGCATTACAACTCCGCCGCACCTCTCGTGACATTGAAACAGAATTCATGAGAAAGATCGGTTCTGGTTCAAGGAGCGTAAGAATTGGGGGAGAAGATATGATACTATCTGGCATTGAGAATCCACAAAATCTCCAACAGCCCGAGGGAGTCCAAAAGTTGGGAAAGATAGAGTGTGTATATTCATTGTATGATAAGATGAAATGGAAATGAGATAATGTCTATCTACTCCGGGGTCTGCCAAATATATACTCTCCATCACTCTATCCACTTCAGTTACCCTTGTTTTCTGCACAACTGGGATTGCTCCCGGAAGATGTACTTGATGGCAGTGATTGAGCGTGGTTGGAGATGACCTTGGAGACTGAGATGGAGTGAACTCAGAGATGCACTTCAACTCCGGGATTGAGTGACTCTGGAGATGCATTTGCTGACTGAGAGATTGAGTGAACTCAGAGATGCACATCGAGGCTGTGATTAAGGGAGTTTGGACAAGCACTTGTGGGCCCAGATTGAGTGTACTCAGAGATGCACTTCGAAGCTATGATTGAGGGTGTTGGGAGATACACTTGGAGGTGATGATTGATCAAGATTGGAGGAGTATCTGGAGGAAGTTGATTTGTAGGCGATTGATCTAAAGGTGGTCAATCTGGAGCCAGTCAATCTGGAGGCAGTAATTGTGGAGGCGGTAGATTGGAAGGCATGTGGGATGGAAGCTGAGACTTTCTTCATTGGTTAAGTCGTAATTGTGAAAATGTAGAGAATTGAGTACAACATAATCCACTGAGAAACTGGCTGCGAGCGGGAGAATGTCGATCTTCGGATGATGCTGTATATTCAGTACTCAGTGTATGCTGTACTAGGTGTATGTTGTACTCAGTGTAAGCTGTACTCGGTGTATGCTGTACCTGGTGTATGCTGTACGGAATGTATGCAGTACTCAGTGTGTGCTGTACTCGGTTGTAACACTTGATCATGGCGTGGAGAGATAGTGATGGATAACTTACCATTGTATTCCTAGGTGATGGTAGAGATGAGGACGAGAAGAAGAGAGATGAGAAGAGATGGGGCAAAGTATCGTGACAAACTGGGACTTAGAGCATTTTGTGTGCGAGTCAATGTACCATCCCTCATACAGCAGACATAAGTTCTGATCAGGCATGTAATTACATGGTTATGAGGTCTTCCCAATGCAATAAGACAAGTGGTACCTTTGATTTCTCATATCCGCTTGTATTCTTCACATTGTTCTCTTCTTCATCCTGCATCTCTGCGTTTCTCGTCCTCAACTCTACCATCACCACAGAACACAATGCGATGTCATCCCTCTCTATGTCTCCATGGCATGATCCTGAATTGACACTGAGTACAGCACACACCAAGTACAGCATACACCAAGTACAGCATACACCAAGTACAGCATACACCAAGTACAGCATACACTAAGTACAGCATATACCGAGTACACCATATACCAGATGCCGTATACACGAAGTACAGCATATACCAAGTACCGCCTACACCAAGTCCAGTATCCACCCAGTAATATCCGTCCTTCCTTGATTATTACAATTACCAGTTGACATCTGAATGTAGCTTCAGCTTCCAGCATGACTCTGTATAGAATGGACCACCACCACCAGCCTGCTCTACATAAGATCTCAATGGTATAAACACCTTATAATATTCCTACGGATGCAAGTTTACTAACTAAGAAGTAGAGTCTCTACAAGCATCTGGCATGCCACCCGTTGAGCTTCTCCACATTCTCCTCCAATCTCACTCGATCATGGCAGCTATGTGCATCTGAATTCTCAGTTGATCATTGTCTCCGGGAGCATCTCTATGTTCACATGATTGTGGCCTTCAAGTGTATAACCAAGCCCGCTCAATCAAGGTCAGCAAGTTCCCCCAATTATGGCCCCCAAGTAAATCTTCAAAATCCCTGAATCACAACATCACAGTGCATCTCTACATTCATGTGATAACAGTTTCCAAGTGTATCTTTGACATTGCTCTCTTACAGCCTCCAACTTCAAACAATCATGGCCTCCCAAGTGTGTTACACAACTCACACACTCAATTCCTCCAACTTCACATGATCATAGCTTCTAAGTTCATCTCCATAGTCACTCAATCACATGCTTCAACTGCGTGACTGAGTTTACTCAATCATAAACTTTAGGCGCACCTTAATTTGCTCACACCCACCTAGTGTTAGCAACAGTTCCAACCTGCATGAATGGTTCTGGGTTAGTGTTGGAACCGGAACTGAACCTTTGCAATGGGTCCTACCACGCAAAAGCCCAGACCGTTGCAACTGGGCCAGTATTACCTCCAAAAACTCGGCATTTGAACCTCCCAACTTGGGCTACAATTAAGTATTTGAGTTCTGATTGTATCGTGACATCATCAATATGTAGATTGTGTAGTTTTAGCCGGTCTTTCACCTCCCGCATTCAGATTAGCGATCTGACCAATATTCTTGGAGCGGCTCTCGGAAACCCGCAAATTTCGCTTACAGTCAGACCATATTTCACAGCCACTCAACGAATATCTGTCGGATCACAAGTCTCAATGCTGGAGGTGAAAGAGCTCATAAAGCTTCGAAATGTGCGTAGTCAATATGTCACAATATGATCAGCACTCAAAAACTTCATTGCAGCCAAAGCTGTAGGAACCGAAGAGTTGGAACTATGGTCCGGTTCGAACCAAGCCACCATCCCGCAGTTCTATTACCGGACCGGGTCACAACCCGCTCTTGGTTGCTGGTTCAGGTTCATTTGCAGTGTCCAACCTGCATCGGGGCCTCCGTTCCGGTTACAACCCAGACTGAAGCTCTGTAACCCGGAACCATTACTAACAGTACAACCATACCCTGCAGCCAATGCTGATATACCCTGTGCCGATGGGTAAGTACAAGATACTAGATGTATTGTTTCATTGATGCGAATACAAACTTAATAAAGAAGTATGAAAACTTGTTGAAGGATGTATTGTAGCTATGATTTCCAAATGCACCTTCAGCATTCCCAACGAAGTGATTGTTTTTTCCAGACTGCTCTACCTGATTCAAGGTGATTCCGGATTTGTTACAGGTGTTCCCAGGTACTTCAAGGTTTGTGGTCAGCGCTCCCAGGTACTTTCTGGCTTGTCATCGGCACTCCCATGCTTGTTGCCAGTGCTGCCAAGTGCTGCCAGGTGCTGCCAGGTGCTCACAGGGAAAAGCTTTCGCGTTATGGTAACCGAGATTTGTAATGGCCATGGGCTCAGGACCACAATTTGTTATTGATATTACTGGCGTACCATGGCACATTACAGGTTTATTACTGTGAGTTATGGGATTTCATGGTATTTTCGGTTATATTATTACTGTTTGCAAGATATCATAGCGTCTTGTGTGTGGGAGTCTCAACTTACACACACAATTTTTAATATCTATTTGGATAGCGACAAGTTGGTGTTCACATACAATAACGATAAGTCACAATTACATGTTATATCAGAGCAACCATGTTATTAATCAAGATATATGTTACTTTTTTGGTGTAGAATTTGTCTAGCTAAATATATACACAAAGCTCAACTCTTCAACGACTCCCGCAATAGCTCTCGCCACTGCAGTGAACCGATCTCAAAAGTCAACTTTATAATACCGTCGAAGATCCCTGTTGAAATATGAACACACATTGGGCGCGAAAGTAGCGGACACTCGACACATGGTCATCAACTAATGGTGATTTGCAAATACCAAAGATAACTTGGTTTGACTTGTGTATCAGCAGTTTGTGACCTTCCTGAGACAATCGATATCATTCTCATGTGGTTTTTACTGCAATAACTACCTGGTATTCATCACCGCTCCACTGTGACAAGTGTGGCTCTCATATGGTCTCCGACAATCATGGTCTGATTAATGTGGCTCCGACATAGTCCCTGATAATCCCAGCTATCAAAGTGCACTCTGACATAGGCTCTGACACTTCCGGCTCTGATAAATGTGGCCTTGACAAGTGTGGACCTGACAAGTGCAGCTTTGATATGGTCCCTGACATGGTCTCTCACAATCCCAGCTCTGATCAACATGGCTCTGACAAGTGCGCTCTGGCAAGATATCAAAATCCCGGCCGTGATAAATGAATTCTGGCTCTGTTGGCCTCTGAAGAATATTTAGTTGAACCTACCTCTCATTCAGTGCCTCCATGATTGAATCTTAGATCTAACGAATCTTTCATTTTGTGTATTAAAGAGTGTATTATATCGCTAAGTAAATTGGCCCTGACAAGTGTTGCTCTGACATGTGCAGCTCTGATATGGTCTCTTACCAGGTCTCTGACAATCCTGGCTCTGATAACCATGCCTCTGACAAGTGCGCTCTGACATGATCTGACAATCCTGGCTGCGATCAATCTGACTGACAAGTACGACTCTGACATGGACTTTGGCTCTAATTGTTTCTGACAAGGTGCCAAAGGGGGCACTGGATACTAGGCATCCCTGTTGGGATCAACATATCCGATCCATCTACTATATCATGTTATATTATTCCAAAGATGCATACTGGTTGAGTAGGTATTGGTTATCATTGTCGCTCAGAACAAGTTGCATGGGTGTAAGAACTGAAGAAACATGTACAACGCGTCCTACTCTTTGTGGGGAATCTCAACGCATTATCATTCCATTTGTTCTGTTTGGCATCGCAGACAATAGATACTACAAATCTTCTAAGAACAATAGATTGTGATGTACCGTCCATCATATTGCACTCCCATCTGTGTTGGCCTCCCCTGTATTATTTCAATCGCTGAAACAAAAAGCGTATAACAGTTTGGCAGGCCAATATCATTGTTGACGTACCCAACTAATGTTTCGTGGTGCTTGATTGCCTTGAATCAAACTATTGTCGAATCTATTCCCTTGTTCACACCACTTCTCCACGCCCTTCCCCCTTTCAACTACAACTGTATCTGGATTATTGTGCTGCTGTATAGTGACTGAGACGCCATTCGCTCAGCATAGCTTTAATGCAGAATGCACAATTCACGGGACCCAGAGGTCCGTAGGTCTAGACTGGCGCACTTATCCATGTGAAATGTCAACAAATAAGGTGTCAGAGCATCCATAAACTCAGATATGCTGATAACATCTGGAAATGTGAGAGTTGCAATCCTATTGCGTTTGCTCATCGCTCCGTTGTTGCGAGGTATCAAACCAGGTGATAATTTGTTGGATGCAAGTTATTCCCCCACAAGAAGCTTTCTTTATATATCTGTCTTCGGCGAGAAGAGATCTCACTTAACGCTATGTACCATAAACTAACTCTTGACTTGATATGACATTGGCGCTTGTCCCATCGTAACATCTGCAGAATATAATTAGCCCTGTTGGAAGAACGGTGGCCATCCTTGATGATGGTTTTGTGAGCGGCTTCAGATATTTCGGTGTCGCTGATATCGGCAGAGCGCATTCCACAAATAAATTCGATATAGTGGAGAAGGGAATGAATTTTGGGTATCTTGTTCATACTGGGGCTCTTGCGCTATGGTAGGAACAGGTGGATATTGCTGCTGATACCACTAAGCGCATCGTGTATGTGCTTGAGCATGGTTTTGGTGTTGAAGTCATAGCTGACAATCAATATGAACGCGGTGACAGATTTGATGAACGTAAAGTGGTAGGGATTCCCTTTACAAACAGGTGCAAGCGCTGAAAGCCAGACCTTCACAAATTTTCATCTATCAGGCACCGGTCCATTGTTTCACACAGGTAAGTTTGTCTCCATACTGCCGTATGTTATTGAAGCAAGGAAATATGGAAAATCGTTTATCTATCACGTCCAAACCCTTTTCCTGGCCATAAATATCTTTCAGAAAACCAATAATCCATTCCCAGGTGTGATCCTGAAATATGCCCTTCAGTAGCTGGTGCAACCAGTCAACATTCATACAACTATATATATTACAATCTGCATGCGCATCGACGCAATTTGGGCATTCAGTCAACTTTCAATAGCCCCACCTCATCAGCAGCCTTTGTTGACAAACGAAGGTCCAGTTTGGGGTGGCAGTATTTGGGCTGGCGGGCGAACCTGGGCATGTCATCTGGACATATCTCGCATCGAGGGCACCAACCATTTTTCACCATAGTTATGGTGCACAGCTTTGGGCAATTCAGAGGAATGATGCAATTCAGAGGAATGTGTAATGAGTGCGACCATCGGTATGCAGAACTGATAGTCTGTGCTTTGCCGGCTCCTCTTGAGCACGCAATATTGTTGCAATAGATTCATGATAGGCCAACTTATTGGTGTGGGATTTTGGTCTGTTTGGACATTTCCGTCAAAGACTGATTAGCATTAACCCGTTTGTCTTAACCGATAGTCCCTTCGCCTTAGTGAGGTTGCCAATACTGAGATGAACCGGCTCAGCCATTTTGTCGCCATTAATTCTAGAGAGTATAGTTTTGTCACTGCAAAGTATACTGGGGACAACTGTTGATTTATCAGGCAAAGATTCCTAGGATGTGTTAGCAATGAGAAATGCGGTTGTAATATCTAGACTAATCCAGTCAACACTAGAGCTGACACTGTTGACATGCTACCCGCTCTGGCATGATGAAACTGACACACTATCTCTGTCACATTCTCTGACCCGCTCTCTCTGACAATATGACTCTGACATTCTCTGACACGCTCTCTGACACATTATCTCTGACACGATCTCTCTGACATGATCTGTGTGGCATGCTCTCTGTGACATAATCTCTCTGACATGATCTCTCTGACATGCTCTCTCTGACATGCTCTCTCGGATACTCTAACTCACCCAAACACAATGAAAATCTGACAAGAAACAATTTCTCTGACAATACAGGGAAACTTACCAGGGTTGTCCCCCACCAATCGGCAGTCCACATCTCAGAGTATATACGTTCGCCACTGGAATCGATTTGTTTGATCCGCACGTACGAGAGATGGTACTGAAATGGGGGATGTCCTAGGATATATCGTACCACTGTAACAGGGTTCCGATTCCAGAATAGAGTAGTGTTTCCTTCAGTATTAACAGAACTCTCCTGACATCTGCATACCAGTCCGTCTATTTCTTCCATGTCCGCAATGAGTTGATAGAGCCGGTCAGGGTGATTGACATTGGCGTCGGGTACAATAAGTCTTCGTTTGAGGATGGTGTTGAGTTTTATTCTATCTAGATTGGTATCCACAATACAATGACAAAGTTGCCATTATTGCGGTGTAGCAAATGGCGCAAGGGGGTCCCAGTCACCATCCTCAAGAGAATGAGCTCGTACAGTGTCATCGATTGGGGCTTCTGTGTTGGGCAATATGTCTGTCTCCGGTTGCTGGCTGAGTGTATTGTCATCAAGTTGGGGTATATTGTGTGGTAGTTCGTTGTCTAGCCCATTGGACCCGGAGAGATTGCTAGCATATTGGTGAGAACATGAATGTGTTGAACGGCAGTGACGAGTGAGACCACTTTGTCGGGCAAAGACTCTGCCACATGCAGTTCAAATAAAGGACTGCATTGTTGAATGTGAAAAGTTTGAGATTGAGTACCCCCTGGAAATTGCTCATAGTGAGGCTCTCATCATGTATCCCAATGCTGTGTATTCAGCCTACCCTAAACAGACTTGGATGCCAGCCTACCCTCCCAATATTATTGTATCACACACTATCTTTAAACTTGGACTGTACTATCTTTAGCCCCCTTGATTCCTTCTGTGCAATGTTGCGAAGTTCTGCTGCTAAGCACCATTTGCGTCTTCCGTAAATAGAACCGTATGATATGATGGTTTGGCCGCACACCAATGAGGATTTCTATGTCAAAACCTCTCACTTTCGTCCAAACCTCATTATGTTCGGCTTTTCGCATAAGCATCCTCATTTTTGCATCTACCTATGCCGCCTACTGTTAGCAATGGGTCCTGGTAACTCGCCAGCGATATGGGTTTCGACTGGAAAAACCATTCGGTTTGTTTCCAGACCCGTCCATAAACCCAAATGGCCCTGGGTTGGCAGAGTTGTTAGCCGGACCGGACATTGAACCATGGGTGTTTGACAGTGTTGCAACCTCACCGCGGATCCATTTTACAGTTCGTTCAACTTTGGCTAGACTTTCGCTGCAATTAAGCATCTGAGTTCTGATTGTATGATGACATGATGCATATGCAGTTTCTGCAGTTATATGAGCTCTTTCACCTCCAGCATTCGGATTTGCGATCTCACTGATATTTGTTATATGGCTGTGAAACAAGGGCATATTTTACACCAAGTTCGCAGGTTTTCAATAGCAACTCTATGAGTATTGGTCGGATCGCAAATTCTAAACCGCGTGGTGAATGATTGCCCATAACTGCACAATCTACGTATTGATCATGTCACAATACAATCAGAACTCAAATACTTAATCAGAGTGGAAGTTTTGCAGTTGAAATTCCACGTGTTTGCTGGTAATACCGGCCCCATTGCAATGGTCCAGGTTTTGATGGGGTAACACCTATTGCAATCGTTCTGTTTTAGTCCCAACCCTAACCTGGAATCGTTCTAGCAGCGTGGAACCATTGCTAACACTACTTCCGACCAGTCTCAATTAACTAGCATTTTGCTTTTTCACTCTCTCCTTACTTCAATTTGCGGCATTTTCTCAACCGGATCGACTTGCATATTTGCATCACAATAACAATGTGTGTTGCGGTGGTCATCCCACTGCGCGTGGGCCAGAGCGCGTCTAGTACTAGTTGGTATATAACACATAAAATCCTCACCTACTCATGCAGTTCAATCAACGATAACTTGATGACAGTCATATCCACTCAGCTACCCTCGTTTGAACCAATCAACCATGATTATGAACCACAACAAGTTCCACGGAGATGGCCTACCAGCGTTTTGTTCTGCACCAAACATATCTGTGCCTCTGTGCTAAAGAAGACGACCCAGGACATAGATACTGTGAGTAGTCTGTCTGCATTTACTAAAGACCTTGCAGCAGTGCAGGGATGGAAAACGAAACACAACCAATCCACCGTCCATTCATACACCAATATCAAATTGTACGCCACAGTGCTAGGTGTAGCCAAGACGCGTGACCAGGTTCGGAATTCTGACTCTGACATTGGGTCTCTGATATTGAGTCTCTGACATTGGGTATCTAACATTGAGTCTCTGACATTGGGTCTCTGACATTGAGTCTCGGATATTGACTGACATTGACCTGACAAATACAAGTCTACCGACATTTGCCAGATGCTTGGGGATAGCTCTCGAGATCTCCTGGGACTTACACCGAAAGCGAAGCTCAATGGTGATGATGTCCATACAATGCAAAGACTCCTCTCATGCTTACAAAGAAGCGTCAACCAAATGGCCATGACCACAGCCAAGAAAGCCCCACCAAACCCCACCAGCAAGTCAACGACCGCAACAAACCCCACTGTAAAACCAGCAACCACATCAAGCCCTGCGCCAAAATTCACATCGGCTCCTTCATTAGAGCATATCCTGGTCCCTCCAACTACACCAATCAACAACCACACTGCAGATGTTCATTTTGGGTCTACTACACCCACAATTTCAAGCTAAACCTTATCACGACCAAGAGGAGATTCGGTAGCGTGGGGTTGTAGTACCACTCTAAGAGGCACTACACTATCGGCGGTATCATCCACAATACTGTCTCCTACGGTTTCCATGGCTTTGGGGGATGCTCAGTTACCTATGTTCAACCCATTTCGGAACAACAGCTCTGGCAGTGCCCTCCAGTGACCCTTTTTTGGACGGAATGATGCATGAGATCCCTCATCACTTTCACTTGTAGATCTTAGCAGCAGGAGGTCTACACGCTGTGCAACCAGCTCACCAGCTCAATCTGTCGTGGGAGGCACCTCACCTGGACATCGATACCAAAAAGCCTGAGATGACCTCATTGATCCTTTGATCATGTGGGTGGAAGATAATCACCTGGTAGCTATTGCAAAAAAGTTGCACAATGCCATGTGTTCTGAGATACCTCACAAAGAATCATAATGCACCCCAGTGGTATGACCAACTTGTTGCCTGGATTACTTCACAATATAATCTAGCAACCTACTTGCGGGCTGTTCACTTCTGGTTGTCCAGCACAACGTCGACCCAGGGTGATCGTCCATTGTCCAGATTTGCACTAATTGACTGCGCATTGGACGGACTGAGCTGGGATGACTGTCTGACCTTCGCTGACATTGAATGCCGACTGATCGTGACATTCATTACCATCAACACAATGGTCATGGTGGACGACGCCGACAATGAAATCAACTATATCAAGACCAACCACCTCAACCTGGAATGAACCTGGACCATTATGGTGAAACAAGAGGAGAAAGATAGTCAGCCTTTAGTTATTGACTTCCTACACTATTCCGAAGACAAAATCAGAGCCAATAAATTGGATGGTATGGTGGAGGAGCAGGAAGAGGAAGAGAAGGAAGAGCGACTGGGGATGCCCGATGACCAGGTTGATTCCGATCTGGGGATCATGCCGATTACTAACAATGCACCACCAAGTCATTTCCACAGCCGGACTGTCGAACGGGAGGACCAAAATTTTGACATTCAAAATGCGGCAGCATTAGACCAGGTAGATGCTGACTTAAACAAAATCACCTTAATAAAACACGAGGGAGCCAACGACCCTGATATGCGACGACAGAAGAAGTACCAGACAGATAATGTCGATGTGGACTGGTACGTCACTGTTCTTGTCACAGTGGTCGCTGTCAGAGCTGTAGACCCACTGTCAGAGCTCAGCCACTGTCAGAGCTGCTGTCAGAGCTGTCATCAGAGCTCAGCCGCTGTCAGCGCCATTGTCAGAGCTGTTGTCAGAGCTCAGCCCGCTGTCAGAGGGGCTGTCAGAATGTTCAATGAAGCTAATTTTTACTTGCAGGTTAGCGGAGCTAATGGATAACCAGGAATTTCAAAGAGATAGCTTCGAGGATTCAATGGCAGCATTCAGCATCACCATGAAGATCAGAACTTTCAAGCCACTCCACAAACCCACGCAGTTAAAACAACATCAAATTATTGCAGAGATTTAGATGGCTGAGAAGGAGAAAAGCTTCGCAAAGTGTGGTGTATTGGCGGATGACTGGAGTACTGGCAAAGTTAGACCCTGCTGTCCCGTTGAGTTATACTGTTTCCCACACTAACAATCGTCAGACTCTGACAGCACTAGCTTCAATATGTCACCAAGTTAATGTTCATAAACAAAAAATGAAGAATCCACCTCCTGGATTTGACAAATGGGAGATCATCATGAACAACTACAAAGAGAAGGTTGAACAGGTCAAGAAGTTCAGAAGGGAGCCACAAAAGCTGCAGTGGGTGGTCCCCATTCCAACATTCACTCTAAGGTATGACCGGAATACACACTACTATGGTGACTTCTAGCTATGGTTGAAATAGCCCTAAACGGATGGTAGCAGAATGGGAGGCTGCGGTGACTGAGTTCAATGAGTTAACTCCACTGCTCCAATACGGTCTTTCTTCCTGGAGGTGGGCATCCCATCGAGTGAATCTTTGTGATAAACCACAGAAAATAGTCGTGATCTCGACGATTGAGACGTACTACCAGTGGTTCAACTATGTGGAAGCCAATAGTTCAAAATTTTGGGGCCCTGGCATATTGCATTGGGTTATCTTGGATGAAGCACACAGGTTGAGAATGAGCGGGACTCCAATCGGCAAGTTTAGGAAGGCCAATGGCATGCTGGTTAAAATGGACTCCAGCGATTACAAGATGCATATGGCTTCCTGTATACTCTGTATGGAGCCACAATACAAATGGATGTTAACAGCAACCCTATTACTAAATGGCATGAAAGACTTGAGTTGGAACATGCGTTTTCTGGAGAGTTCATCCTGGCTGACCCTACAGCTGCCGCCCGATACAGTCGACTTTACTCTCAATATTGATGACAATTGGGTGGCAGACGGGTGTAATATGTCAGATACTGAAGATGGTGCATGGTTCACGCCAGTTGCAGATCCGTACAAGAAAAGCCCAGAATTCCGATCACTTGTTTACTGCACAACAATGCCGCGGGATGCTTATATGTTGCCCATAGTTGATGAAGTGGGGACATTAGGAAAGGCCACGAAAACAATGGATATAGTAATCAGATGGCACCGCTACGAGTGAACTATTGGAATCCGAGCTTTTGCGGATTCTGAACACTAATGAGACGGCGAACAATGGTGAGCCATATCCCGTTCAAGAACCCAAAGCCTATCATCAACCTCCCTTCTATGCCTGCAACTACTGAACATGTTACATTCACGAAGTCCTCTGGAGTTTGACAGTCCTACATTAATTTCGAAGATGGTCGCAATAAGGTGCTTAGAGAGACAACCACCGGGGTTGCATCCTGGCAAGCTACAACAATGGGCAAGACAAAGCCTTTTGGCCCTCATTGGGGGTTTATTCACCTTGTATCCGTAGTGCTTGTTTTTGGCCATGCCTCAATCGATCCAGAAATATCATCATCGAAGTGAGTATAGTCGTTACCTTCTGGGGTCACTGACACGGGCAGACCAATCCTAATCAGGTGGAGGATGGCTATTTCTAAGTTTGCAAAGGCTTTCCCATGCAAGACAGACCAAATACCTCCGCCCGAGAAGTTCTAGGCTATGACCTCTGATCGGATCAAGGCTGCATTCTGGTTTTGGGCTCCAAAATTAGCTTGGCTCAAAAACTATCTCCCAAACACTGTGACAGTGAAAGGCAATGGATAGAAGGTGATTCTGTGGGTATATTGGCCACTTACCCAGTGGCTCATTGAATAGGTTAACACTGCTACACAATCCCACTTTCTGCTGCTCATGTCAACTCTGACATTTAACCCTGACTCACATCAACTCTGACATTTAACTCTGACATCGACTCTTCAAATGACAATACTAACTCTAACTGTACGCAATATGGTCACCTCTTAGGCTACAATTATTTTACTCGCCATAGCTCGATGAGTACTGATACGTATGGCTCTGTGAAGAAGTCATTTATCAACTACGTGCAGGTGAGGGTCCATGTCTTATCCTATCTGACAAGCAATGAGGGCTTGAACCTACATTATAATTGCCAAAATTCCGTGATGGTAGAACAGGGTATAAATTACACAATGGAACATCAGGCATGGTCACATGTCTGGCGGATTGGTCAACTACAACTGCAACGCCCAACTCGATTGGTAAACCTCGCCACAATCAATCAGTTGATTCTATACACCCTGCAGACGAAGCAATCACCAATGCTATATACGCTGCGGAGTCTCCAGAACACTGCCAGTGAGGACATTGATCTCAATACTGATCAACTATCTGATACCTTGATTGGAAAGATCTCCCCACAGGCACTCCAGTCTAATGTGATTGGTCAATATAACAACATAATAATGAACATTAGTGAATTTGTAATCTTTCTATACTTTCCATTTTTGGGTCTGCACTGATTTTCGGTCTGGGTTGGTTCTTGGGTTTGCGATATCTCTTTCAGGTTCACAGGTTTGTTCTCGGATTGGGTTTCCCGGTTCACCCCGCTGGGTTTTGGGTTGCTTTTGGGTTATCCCATGTTCATTGTTTTGGAACGTATCGACCTGTATAGATTACTAGTACCGACAAATGGAGTAATTTAGTCGCTGACATTGACTGCCAACCAGCCTGACTTGGACTCTGACAGCAGCCACTGTGACAGCAGCAGCTCTGACAGCAGCCACTGTGACAGCAGCCACTCTGAAAACAGCCGCTCTGACAGAAGCCCTCTGACAACAACTCCAAAAACAATCTGACAACTGCTCTGACAGCGACTCTCCAAAGAGTTTTCCATGACCATGCTTGGTGGACAAAATGTCTTTCTCGTTTAACAATGCCAAATCTCAATTGGTAAGCACTCTTCAAACATATCACCCAGCGAGTACTCTACAGTCAAGGCGATAATAAACGATTGTTTCAGTACTTGCTAAAACCATATTCAATGGAGACAACAATATTATACTATACTGAAATCCCAGAATACTGATAACAGCCAAGACTAACCCCCACAGACATAAAGAAGCGACCACATTAAATAAGCAGTGCGGAAGCACAATAGTTCTGTCCAACGAGATATCCATGCCACCCGGTTGTAGGCTCAAGGTTGCCGTTAGTGTGAATTCACTTCAGAAATATGAAATACACTCACATTGCCAGGGAGTGATTCTATAACACTTTCGAATATGAATTTGACTTTGTCGGCATTGCATTCGCTTGGCTGCTGAGGTGATACGTGCGATGTCCGCTGCTCATTGTGTCTCGTTTACTGATATATCATCGTTGGACCGGCACTGTTTGAGGTGTTCGGACAAATAGCCAGTAGTAACAGGCATTGCAGGGAAGTTATGCAGAGAACGTCATCAGTAGAGAATGGAATTCTATGCTGTATGAGAGTACGAATTCTAGTGCCTGTGAACCAAAGAACTCAATGACCTATATATGTATTACACACTCCCAACGTAAAGTTGCCAAGATCTGCAGAAGTACTATGCAGTAAACTACAATTCGTCTGTGACATTGATTCATCAACCCAATCCCCGGGCCACACAGTAAACTACAATTGTTCGGTGACATTGATTCATCCATTTCAATCCCATAGCCCATTTGTGAGTAAAATATGTGAATAGAGCACAACTCGGCTCTGACAAGGATGCACACACATGTCACTCTGACAAGGTCGCTCTGAGAAGGTCGCTCTTACAAGGTCGCTCTGACAAGGTCACTCTGACAAGGTCGCTCTGACAAGGTCGCTCTGACAAGGTCACTCTGACAAGGTCACTCTGACATGGTCGCTCTGACAAGGTCGCTCTGACAAGGTCGCTCTGACAAGGTCGCTCTGACAAGGTCGCTCTGACAAGGTCGCTCTGACAAGGTCGCTCTGACAAGGTCGCTCTGACAAGGTCGCTCTGACAAGGTCACTCTGACAAGGTCGCTCTGACAAGGTCGCTCTGACAAGGTCGCCCTGACAAGGTCGCCCTGACAAGGTCGCTCTGACAAGGTCGCTCTGACAGATTGCTCTGACAGGTTGCTCTGACAAGGTTGCTCTGACAAGGTCACTCTGACAGATTGCTCTGACAGGTTGCTCTGACAAGCACATCCTACTTTTCTAACAAGCACAGTGCCAATGCCGTATGGCCAACACTCACTACTTACTGTACATTAGATTCATAAACACTAGTGGTCACGATCTGGATATGGGATCAGAGCTGTCTGCAGGGTCCAACCAAACCTGTCTCAGCTTCCGTTGTAGGGATATGGGGGCCTAACCATTAACCAACACGAACTACTACTGGTAGGGATATGTGTCGTCCAACACTTAACCAGGTAAGTTACCTCCTGAATCCTCTTCAGTATCTATACCAGTACATTGGAGAGCTGCACCGCAAATCCCATCAACCTCCAACCATGTACAGTTTCACAATGCTATACTCCATGCAATGCAGTATTCGATTTATAAGGCCTTCATTTTGTTCACCATCAGCTCCGGTCAGCGGCCGTTGCCCACAGAGCACTTGTGGAGATATCTGGCTAGATTTCCAAGATCACACCATTCGTGACTGTTTCTGCCCCTTCGACTTCGATAGCAGTGAAACCTGTACTATGCCATATCGAGATGCACCTGTGTGGTGGGATTCACCATACAATATCCCAGAGTGGTTGGGGGAGAAGAGTCTCATAGTATGGCCCAACGTCGGGGTTTGTGGGCAAGAATATTGTCAGGAAGATTGGCAGATTACTGAAACTTAACAAAGTGGTATAATTTCAATTCTAACTGATGGAATCTATAAAACTTAATCTGAACATGGGAAAGTCCAGAATGACTTTGAATCTGACATGAGAAACCCAACATATACAGTGTAACTCTGACAATTACCTTAACTCTGACGATTTCCCTAACTCTGACCACCACCCTACTCTGACACAGGAAGCAACCCCACGTATCATACAGCAATACTTCGAATTTGACTCAGGAGACCCAACGTACATAATATAACTTCAACCCTGATAATTTCCCTAACTCTAACCACCTCCCTACTCTGATATGGGAAGGACCCTCACGTATAATACGGCATTGGTTCAACATTGACTGGGGAGAACCCAACGTATACGGTATAACTTTGACTCTGACAATAATCTTAACTCAGACAATTTCCATAACTCTGACAACCACGGTACTCTGATATGAGAAGCAACCCCACCTAACATATGACATTACTTCAACAATGACTTGGGAGACCCAACGTACATGGTATAACGTTGACTCTGACAATCACCCTAGCTTTGACAATCACCCTATCTCTGACAATCACCCTAACTGTGACAATCACCCTAACTGTGACAATCACCCTAACTGACAACTACCAGACTCTGACACCAGAAGCAACCTCGCCTATATGGTAATTACCTCAACTCTGACACGCAAGACCCAACATATACAGTATGATCTCAACTCTGACAATGAACTTGATTGTGACAGATTGACAGCATAACTTCGACTTTCACATGAACCATAACTCTAACATGGGAACCAATAATATTGGGTCCATTTTCAACTCTGACAAGGTTGTTTTTAGATGACGGGAGATAGAAATCCACTATATTGTACACGGTGATGAGCTGTGGATTCCGTGTTCATGCAACACCGATACTCCCAACACTAACCTGTACACCAACATGCAACACACAGACTGGCAAACAGAACGAGATCTGGCAGCAGCACCCACAACCGTTCAAGAAAATCCGGAGGCAGCAGTGGCTGCACTGATCATAATCGCAGTGGCAGGTCTCAGGGCAGCAACGGCCGCAATGATTATAATAACTCTGGTGCCAGTAGCCATCGGACTCGCACCAATGAAAATGACCAACCACCGCACCAATCCGGGGGCAAAAATCGTGGTAACAAAAGCTCAGAAGGTGAGCAGGTGAGTGATTGCGATGACAATGACGATTAACCGCAATCCCCATGTCGAACAAACCGCATATTCAATACCTGTAGTTATTCTTCCAGTTTGAACAACCAATGGGGGGTATTGACACATCCAGCTCAACATTTGAGTCTGACTGACAATTACTAGGTGCGAACACCTAGTACTTCCAACAGCCAGGGACAGGTTAGTACAGGCAGAAATGACGATCCCTGCTTTCTACTGACTATGTCTAGTTGCAAACACCTAGTTCGTCCAACAACCAGCGGCAGGCAAGTAAATGCAGAAATGTCCACCCCTGCATTGACTGACAATACCTAGGTACAATCGATCACTCTTTCTCCTGGCAACTTGGGGAGGGTAATAACCACACCCGCATCCAACATTAAACTGTCTAGCTCACAATACATAGTCATTGCAATCACCCCATGACACTCTTCCAGGGAACCAGGAGCACTATGCTCAGTAGGGAAGAGCAACATTTCCTTATGGGCCTTGGCTTTGTGCAACCCCTCTAACTTAGGCAACACCTAGATGCAAAAGTGGAACAGGTCCCTCATTGATACTGGCCACCAGCAAAAGCGTAAGGTGGGTATCATCGGGATGCAAAAAGATTGGTGGGATATTGCCCGCGATCCATTCTGCTGCAGAATTCTTAGCAAGAACCCCTACCCAGTCGATGTTGACAAACAGTCCGAGGATAGCTACAAGGAAGCGAACGACATTCAGAGTAAGGCAATCAAGGAGTTTGAGGTCTCAAAAGCAGCAATCCACACCGTAAGTATTCGCATGTTTCAATCCCTCTTCAGTATCACTGACAACCAAGCTTGCTGATCACCAATCAGCTGCCCTAGTGCTTTTTGCCAAACTGGCTCCTGAAGTTACGCCCGAACAATATGCCTCTACCTTTCGGACCCTTTCGAACAATAACCACCAAAAGCTAGTAAGGAGACTAATATCTCCTTGCACATACCAGTATCATCATTCAGACTGTGAGAGTAAAGTATGACTGAATACCATTGAGTCTATTAATGTCCTGACAATCAACTTAGATAACCAAAAAGATGTTTCTACATCGTTCACGATCGGGTGTAATAGCAAAAACCTTCTTCGAGAACTCAAAGCATACTTTCATGCGTCAGCCATATACCTCCTACTTCACCGATGTGGTGACAGCAGAGTATTTGTTACTTGCTCCAACTGTAGTAAAGCATTCCTTGGACAACTGGGCTGGTGGCAGTTTCCTCTGTGTGGTATATGAAGCGGATACATACACGAGCATGCAGAACACCGTTTTGGACACACGTATCTGACATTTTAGTAGGTACATATAGTGATCTATTCGAATAATGGGAATGTATCCCACCAGTGATACAAAACATAATCTTGGCTATGCATGTGGACAAGATCGACGCAATCAATGGTCGAGATCGGAAAGCACCTGCTGCCACACGGTGGGATCTGGAGATGGTAATCAACGATGAGGACGTGTAGCTGCTCACATACATCAGATATATTGGTTTGACTGTTTATTTTTGGAATACAATTGATGGAAAACTGACTAACTTCATTCTACACGTAATTGGTTCTCAAATCACGATTAGAATGGCAGTCCGTGAAGTACATGTCTCGAGTTTGATAATTCACTGTGATTCCTGATAAAGATCACAGCCAGTATACGTATGGACTCTGACAGCTGACCGTGGGCTTTGACAATATCAGGGCGATAGTATGACAGTCCTCTGACAAGATCACGGCGACTATACCTGTGGACTCTGACAACTAACAGTGGGCTCTGACAAGGCCAGGGGAATTGCATGAGAAACCTCTTACAAGATCATGGCGACTATACGTGAGGACTCTGACAGCTGACAATGGGCTCTGACAAGACCAGGGCGACAGTATGTGGAGCCTCTGACAACATCATGGCAACTACTCTGATAATCGACTGTGAGTTCTGACCAGACAGTGGGATTGCACAAGTAGCCTCTGCCAAACAATCCATAGTGCAGATCTAGCATACAGGATTACACCATGTTGTGCACAAACACTGTCACTATCACCCCGACAGTACTTAGTTAGTAGACCAAAAGGAAAGGGATAAGATATAAATACTACCGTAAGCTTACCATGTATAATACGTTTATTATCCGCATATCATAAAATGGCACTGGCCCGAATTCCATTATTCGCCATTATGGCTGATGCGGGAGACTACCAGAGGTTAGATAGCTTACGGTAAATTCCACGTGGTGAAATGTCTTGTTCCCGACACTCCCAGGTGCTCTCAGATGCTCCCAGGTGCCCCTGAAGCCTACTGCCTCAGTCCAGTCAACTGTCAGATATAACCACCATGAGAATCTGGTCAGACAACTCTCTAACACTCCCAGAGGCTCTGAGAGAAAAAGTTACATTTTGTTGATGAATTTAATGACTAGTATTTTGATGTGGCAGTACGACTGCAGATGATCAGTCCAATTCACCAATTGAAAACTGACCAAGTTGGTGACAACAGGACTCTAATTCCAGATCTCTCTGGAATTTACCTTTTAGGACACCAGCTTCAGGCAATACACTTCATGTTAAGGTGGTGGAGTTGGGTCCCACATATACGAAGGGCGCTGGTGGCAGATGAATTCGGCCATAATGTGACTATTAGCACAGTGGCAGCAATTATAATATGGAATTGATGACTAAGATGGTTGCTATGGGGTTACCACAGTCAATTTCCTGCGTGAGTATCCTTGGTGAGTGGGTGAATATGGCGCAGATTGCCAATCGCAGGATTATTGGTGAAGAATCAGAGCAATATTCATTGCAGAGACTGAATTCAGTGCTCTGGTTCCTTATAGTAATTCAGATGACTGCACCTCAGGGGCATCCAATGCTTACTTTAGCAGGTTGAACCAATCCTGGTTGTGACAATGCCCATAGTGAAAGTGATATTTTAGAGTATCTTTGACAATATGACATATGGAAGTGAATTCAAACCTGCTGGATGTGTTGCATATGGTTCATCTGAATCTCCCACCTGAAGATCTGAATACCAGTATTGACATCCCAGAATACAGATAGAATATCCACTTTCTTTCCTATTATAACTTATCATGCAGAGCGAAACCATCAAGCAATAGCCACCTATCATTTAGTTCCTGGAGTTTTGGATTTTTGCTCAGATTTGATAGTATGCAAATAGAAACAGTGTGAGCTGGTCATTTGGAATGAAGGCGAAATTTGGATTCAATCTTCGGGTCACAGCAACAGTGGAATTGCATTCACTCTATGACTGGTATTGACATATGATATCGCTGTTTTCAGGTCTGCCTGAAAATGAAGAAGATGATGCTGTGATGGAAATGCATTGTACAGAGGCATTGAATCTTGCTGTGAAGAATTCCATACCCGCTATTGGAACTGAAGATGAAGACGGTCAACAGGGTGCTGCGCTCTGGATGATACAGATTGCAAAGCTTTGGATAATTGGATTGTGGGCTGAATCTACACTGGATAATCAAACACCATTGATTTGGACACTAAAGGTGTATGCACACCTCATTGATCTTGAGTGGATACAGAAAGAGCAAACAAAACTGAATATCCTGTTGGAGAGATTCACATCACAGGTTGCTTCCCAAGCATGCAGGGACTATAGATGACAGTTCATATGATTTCTTTCATTTTGACAGCCACATTAGATTTCAACAATGTCATCTGAGAATGGTAGGATGAATGGCCATTCACTACATTGGAGGATTCTCCAATCTTCTGATGGGTGAGAAAGACAGTTCTGCCAATCCATGTCTACAACCTATACGAAGACAAAATATCAACAGAGGCGTTCCATCTGGCTCAGGAGCGAAATGAAAATGCACTCCTTGGTGCACATCTGCCACAAACGGTGGTGCTATTTTGACCCAGCTCAGATTTGTCATTTACAGTGGTGCCTAACAAAGACTCTTGTGAATCAAATGGATATATTCCACATGTATACTCATGTACGCTTTAATGAACACACAGAAATGCAACCATAATTCGAGAATTCATGGAAACACACACTATTTATCGCTACTTGCACAGTGGGCAGGACTGCCTGCAATCTTACACATTTCAACCATCCAGAACGAACTCAGAAGTTCTCGGTAATTATTGAGCTGTCACAGTGAGTAGCATGAGTTCTGTGACTAAGGTAGAATACAGTTCCACAGACATGGTTACTGAATAAGAGACCTGGTGGGGATAATACCCAGTCGGGTGATCGCCACCCATACCATGGATCGGCCCAGATGATAGTCCTACACGACGTGACAAGTTGACCAAACATCACAACGTCGATGATTTATTGAAACCAGAAGGCTTATTTCCTTCATATGACATGGCTGACAGAGAATTGAGAGACATTGCAGTCCAATAATCCATTATTCTAGATCGTTTGAAGCCGTCATTGAGTTACAACTCTTCACACATTCAATCAACATAATCTTTTTATGTGATACAAATAGTCAAAAATGATGTTTGTAAGCCACACAATACCGTATAAATAAATACTCTCTCTCTGTCATTTTGAAATGAACCAAAGCTCTAATATTGCAATGGTTACAGTGGGATTTCATTGGTGTTCTTCAATACTATTAATGACCAATATGAGATGAAGTAAATTGATACGCTACATTACAAGTTCCAGGTTAGCCTATGTTATAACATAATGCATAGGCTGAATTTTGGGAATAATGCTGCAAACCTTTCAAATTATTCATAAGTTGTCAATTTGGAGTACACCAGGAATTCCAGGCCATGTCCACATTTTGAAGTCAATAGAATGAAAACAGCTTAGTTCGACCTCTTTCAGATGTACCAGAGAATGCTTGGCTTTGTCATAAGTATTCTTACAGCAGAGGGAGTACTGCGGACTTGCCAATCCCTTTTCGCAATAATGTTAGTCCAGATAATATTGAGTAGCTGTGTCAGAAAATGAGACACAGCCTGTGTTATTCATGGCCAGGCTGCAGTTTTTGCTGTCATTTACTCAAACATCACATGCAACAGAGAATTCTTCGCATATGACCTGCATCAGGCAATGACAGTTTAAGCAGTGTATAATTCCCAATGGTATGTTGCAATTAGACTGTGTAAGCGATGTGCAGTACTTGTGTCGGAATATGAGCCACAGCTTGCTATGTCACAACAATATCGCAGATCTAACTGCCATATACTCCAGGTTCCAGTGCTCCAGTATGTCCTGGGCACATATCGATATGAATTATTGATCTCTGAATCTGTGTGAATCCTAGTTGGCAATCATTGGAATCAATGTAATCTTTATTACCCAATTTAGAATATTGCACACAGGCTCACTCATTTGTTGCAAAGATGGATTGTTTGGTGGCCCATAATCAATATTTCAATGCACCGTAGAATACTGAGCATATCAGTATAACAGATCCAGCAGAACATTTTTGCCAAGCCCAATTAGCCATAGGGACAGTCTAGGGAATATGGAGTACATGTGTTAGAATATGAAATTTGGGCTTACTAATTTGTGGCAAAGCCCCAGCTTTTGCTGGCATTTCATAGAAGTTCAGACAAACATCAGATCTGCATCCCAGAGACTCAAAAATTCAAGGAAGTGTTCGGTATTTATGGCTATGCTGTAGCTTTCACTGCCAAGTTTTTTCCAGCCTGCATTTGAAGTTCAGGTACAACTGAGATCTGCAATCTGGTCCAGAATGAGATGCCTGGATTTGTATAAAGCCAATATTGACAAGCTGCAACTCATTATGGATAAATCATTCCAGCCCAGTCAGGCTTCAATAGCATCCAACAAGCCACTAAAGTGCATGTACCCCTGTGTGTAGTGTACTTTGGATCTTACTATGCTTTATTCACATCCTGTGTTATTCGACATTGAATCAGCAGACACTGTATACAGAGATTGTTATCTTTCTAATCACTTCACATGTAGATGCAGGCAGCACATCCTGCCCAACCTCTGCGAATATCCGAATCTATGCTTCATCAGTATGTTCTAGCCACTTCTGTAGCGCCTTGACACGTCAGCTTTGTGTCAACTGTCCATTGCATAAAGATAGCCACAGCCTAACTAAACGATAAATGTATAGACATGGCCTGTTGGTATACTCACTTAACCCCGATATTGACTTAGCATTATATTTGGACCTGTGCTTCCAAATCCTTAAAATGCTTGTGCAAGGTTGGAATCAGTCAGAAGAGCTGGAGTGTCAGAGCAAGAATCTCAAACGACAGATTCTGCTCAGCACCTCTGCAAGACAGCCAGCAACTCCCAGTCACCCATGTACCACACTTACTCACCTCGATCGAAGTTCTCAATGCTGTGGCTACTATCTTAGCTGGATTCTGATACAGTATAGATTTCAGCCACCAAATCTCATAGCTGAACATAGAGTAAGTGAACCAATTTCCACCAGGAGAGGAGGATGAAGAGAGAGAATCTTCAAAGCTCGAAATTCCAAAAGACAGCTTGGAAGAGTGCAATTAACAACCAGAGTAATTCAAGGTTGCAATCCGCAGCCAATGAATCCCAGCATAACCATATCAACTTTAGGGCACCTCAAACCCATGGTACTGCATGCATGAAATTATTCCTCTGGCTGCTGTAAGATGACGTTACCCTTAGCATTGATACAGTTTTATTGTATAGCTTTAAATGGCAACATGAATTTCAAGACAATAACATAGTTGTTTTTCAAATAATGAATGTGTGATTTAATGGTGTACGACTCACTAGACATTAAGTACAAAATCAGAATGGGAGTGAATATTTATATTCTATTTGTTAGCAATCTTGGCATTGATGTATAGTGTTTGGAACGATCAGATAACCTCAGAATTATCCATCATACCATACCATTCTATCTCTATACCTGTATCTCTTCTTTGTGTAACAGATTCTCTCTCTCCTCCATTATCCGCAAGATTGTTGTGAAAGGTAGTTTGCAGACATAGCTCTGATATACCCATGAAAGAGAAGTAATAATTACAATATTACCTCATTGGCCACTAATTTCACTGCAGCATTCTTGTCGAATTGAATACCATCAAAAACCATCTGTCCTGCCAGCAATTATACCACACATGGAGATTCATCTTTCTTTTTGATTGATAATAAATTCAGTATGAACCCTTGCAACTCAGCTATTACTAAGAAGGTCCCACATCTATAAAGTTCTGCAGATTCTCGATTCTGCACCAATTTTACGCCATGCAGTCATGTCAAATGCTTGAACAATCACCCATAATTAATTCATTTGAAGGAGTTATATGCATGAGCTTATATGTTCCTTTAGGTTCTCAGAACTCCATTTGGCTCGAATAGACATTTAGTTAATCTTGTGAGTTGTCTTTCGATGTATCTGGTTCCATTCCATCTGCATTCATTCAAGCCAACCTTCTTTTCTTTCATCCATACAGAGTGTTGTTGGCAGGAATTGGTAACATTCTGCATGAACAATCCATCAATTCTGGCTTGCCTGAGAACATATCCATCCATTCCAGCACACCTGGCAACATCCTTTATCCCAAACCAGAACTGCCACCCTTGAGATACATACAAACCATTGAAGTCATCTTTCTGGAAACATTGTAAGATGCGCCTTGAAATCCATCCTCTTGAGTATGTGCAAGTTCTTGGACCATTTTCCCCATCATTCTATTGCAGTTAATCTTATATTTACTGCTTGTCTACTCTCTCCCTCATTTGTATACTTTCTATCTTCATTACAGCAAATGCAACTTTCTCTCAGCCTGGTGAGAAATTACTATTCACAGAAGAATCCAGATGCACAGCTTGAGAGAGTACTTACATTCAAGAAAGCAGCCAATCTTCATTGTCTATCAAATGATTCCCTTCCAATCATCTGCCATCTTGCATACTATTGTGGATAACTAATGTCTCCACTCTCATTAATGAAGCAGAATGGGTGTACCAATTACAAGATCAGTGATGTCAAAAATATGGACACCAATGAGTACACCTTCTCATCCAACAATGAAGCAGACAATTTGAAAAACCATTAAGAGGTCTATCATCTTGGGCAGGTACACCTGAACAGAACATTAGGAACTACAAGAGTTCCACAATCAAAGTAACAGAGCTGTGCCAATACTGACATTGCACACCCTCCACTTCCAAATTCCCCAAATCTACCACAGGCAATGGCACCACTATTGCTCAAACGCCAAATGTCAACCCTCCTCAACAAATTATCCCTGTCTGACTCTGCACTATCCACCCAGGCACTGCTGCTATCCGAGTCTTGTAGAGAGGAGCATGTTCAACAATCCAAGGCAAGTGGAGATTGGAACGTTCCCCAACACCATATGGCTCTATTTGAGGTACTGATACTGTTCATGCAGGAAAATGTATTCACTAGAATTGAATGGCCAATATTATCTGATGACAAGTACTCCATGTATGAAGCAGCATGGAAACTGGCCATTCAAGCTCAGGATCTTCAGTGGGCATTAGCAGGAGCTTCTGTAGGTACACCATCTGGGTGTCAATTGCTCAGTGGTCCATTTCCCAAAATAAATCTGCATTCATGAGATGCTGTAAGCCTTCGATTCTATTTGATAGTCCTCTATTAGATTTACGATACTGATGATGCCCCAAAATACACACTTGTACATCTCCAGATAAATACTATTCGAGTACGGTAAACAGATGGATTATATTGAACAGAGGTCTGTAGGGTCTGGTTGTATCAGAGCTGCACGACTGCACTTCAAATCCAGCTAAAGAAGCTCCTGTGTGCAAATGCTGATCTCTGAAGAATATGGATGACAAGAAATCATTGTCCACCCAAATTGAAGCGCTTGATTTAATTTACCATCAATCCTTCTTCACCACCACAAGCATTGGGTGCCAGCAAACTAAATCCCAATAATTCCAATCTGTCACTTCAAGGGCTTTTGGGGAGGCAGCTGCAGGGATTTATTGCGCACTGCCTGAATTTAACTGTGAAAAGAAGGCCACCGTAATGGATTTTGAAGATGAATATTGATGTACATTCAACCCACCCCCAATGATAAATTTTTGTCTGGAATCCACTGCACTCATCTATCTCAAATTAGTTGGCTGCATTATACCCCCCTCTGGGGCACAACTTCTTTAGGCCAGGTGCTCCTTATTTTCTATCAGTGTAGCTCAGTCTAGATTGGCACTATTCAATGTCACAGTACACCCAATTCCTCCATATTTGGTGCTCCACTGCAGGAAGAGGCGCTGCTTGAACCCCTCTGACCAAATCAGCGGTTCGCAGTTTCATTTCATGCCCTGGACTCCCCTTTCCATACTTTCCAGTGTCGGATGGGAACTTTTGAATTCACACTTGCACTTGTTGCACTGAATTGTTGCTTCTATATTGCATTGTGTATACCTTT
>Ga0307514_10000783_pt1 | contig 52721 bp, 69 predicted proteins | sample 16_EM_MG_FD_203088 | JGI IMG/M metagenome (GOLD analysis project Ga0307514, IMG submission 203088) | Populus trichocarpa ectomycorrhiza microbial communities from riparian zone in the Pacific Northwest, United States - 16_EM | ecosystem: Host-associated > Plants > Roots > Unclassified | place... | reverse complement strand
ACCGGCTCGATGAGCAGTGTGTTACACCCAAATTGAGTAAAGAAAGCCCCCCCAGAATTATGCAACCAGACTACCAGAAATGGCATAGCGGCATCCAAAAATCCCAAGAATGCAAGGATCAGCGGCGCCAAGATGCGCCCATCTGACGTCATACTAAGCCTGTGAAAAAGAGAAATCATGATTTGACCCTATGATAAGTCTCATTTGGGTGCTATGGTATCTCCACACTCATGCGGCCTCATCCAAAGACAGTCCTAAAGTGAAATAAACGCAGCAGTGCAATAGCCTGCGGTATCTTCTATTCGTCATGTATTCTACTTAAAGAGCATTGACCACATTGTGGGAGCGCTTGAGAGCTCTCAATTTCTGAATGACCTCATCGAGAGGAATGACCTCCCCTCTGGTCTGGGATGCCTTGTCGTCCCTGTTCCTGATGTTTACTGCACGGTTCTCACGCTCCTCGGCACCAACAACTGCATGTAGAGTCAGCCTACATGGCCTATAGCATTCTATTTCACGCACTTACCAATGATGAAGTTGTAGTTCTGCAATTGGCCTGTGCGGATCTTCTTGGCCATTGTATTTGGTCCAAGGTCGACATCGGCATGAAGCCTTTCAGCACGAAGAAGTTTTTGCACCTCACTTGCATAATCGTTTGCTGCAACCATGACAGGAATCACCAGCACCTGTCGGGGAGACAGCCAGAAAGGCCTAGTGGGCGTTAGCAATCAGAGGAAGCCCATATCAGGATCTCAATTCACCATTTTCCGGCAAAGTGCTCTGTAAGGATAGCAATGAATCTCTCCAAACTACCCAGGATGGCACGATGGATCATAACCGGTCTAGCGTAGTGCGAGGCTGGCTCTTCATCTTCGGCTGTTTTTGTTGCCACTTCACCAGTGTTGTACTCGAGCTTGAATCGCTGGGGTAGTTGGAAGTCTAATTGGATGGTAGCGCATTGATGATCTCGGTTCAGTGCATCGTTGATTGTAATGTCAATCTTCAAGAAATGTCAGCACAATAGTGGGATCGTTAACTTGTAACTGACCTTTGGTCCATAGAATGCACCATCGCCTGGATTCAACTCCCATGAGCTGCCTCCAGCCGCAGTGAACTCTTCCAAAGCACCCCTCAATTGATTCTCGGCATTATTCCAAGTCTCAATATCCCCGACATACTTTTCTGGCCTAGTAGAAAGCTTCAATTTAAATGTGAATCCAAGCATACCGTACACCTTCTTAAGAAAGTCAAATAGCCCATGTATTTCCTCTTTAACCTGATCTGGTGTACAAAAAATATGGGTGTCATCCTGCTGGAAACGCCGGACTCTGGTCAAACCCGTCAAGGCCCCAGAGAATTCATTTCGATGAATAACACCAAAGTCGGCAACGCGCCATGGCAATTCTCGGTAACTTCGCTCTCGGTGAGCAAACATCAGACAGTGGCCAGGGCAGTTCATAGGCTTGAGCCCAAATGTGTCCTTCTCAACATCGAAAGAGAACATATTGTCCTTGTAGTTTTGCCAGTGACCGGAAGCCTCCCATAGCTTGGCATTGTACATATTTGGTGTAATAACTTCCTGGTAATCACGAGCCCAATACTCTTCGCGGAGGAAATCGAGGAGCGTATTATAGATACGAGTACCATGGGGCAGAAAGAAACAGCTCCCAGGGCTAAGCTCGTGGAAGAAAAATAGCTCTTGCTCCTATATAGCTTGTTAACAGGAATCTCGCACCTTGGTCAAAGCCCCATTATACCTTTCCAATCTTCCTGTGGTCGCGTTTGGCAGCCTCCTCTAAGAACTTCTTGTGCTCCTCCAACTGCTTTTTATCCGGGAAACTGACGCCATAAATTCGCTGAAGAGTATCATTGGCAGAATCACCAAGGAAATAAGAGGAAGAGTTCTAGGGGTCATTAGCGCCCAAACTTTTTTAACGTAGTGATTTGAGATGTCTCTGCTACCTTCATGACCTGGAAAGCCTTTATCCTTCCAGTGTGAGGGACATGTGGGCCCACGCACAAGTCGATAAGTGGACCACATCTATAGACAGTAGTGCTGGTGCCGTCAGGAATCTTGGAGTTGATGAGGTGCTGCTTATACTTGTTGTGCTCAAACATCTTCAGTAGGTTCTCCTTTGAGACGACCAAGCGCTCAAATGGTTGCTTCTCCTTGATCGCCTTCTGCGCAATGGTCTCCAATGGCTTGTAGTCGGCCTGCGTAACAACACTAGACACTTGTCAGCACCAGATTACCCTGAATCCCACAGAGTCTGACCACCAACCCATCATTTTCCAAACCCATCTCGTAGAAGAAACCATCGTCAGTAGGGGGGCCGAGACACAAGTGGCACCCGAATCGCCTCTCTGCGGCTTCTCCCAAGACGTGTGCACTAGAGTGCCAGAAGACTCGCTTCCCTATTCATCCGTCAGCAGTGTCCATATCCAGGGCCTATCACCACAACGTACCCTCAGTGTCTTCAAACTTAAGTAATTCTAAGCGACATGATGACTCCAACGGCCTCTCCAAATCCCACAATTGCCCATCCACTCTCGCGATCACAACGTTCTCTGCCAAGCCCTTCGAGATACCTGTGGCAATGCTCATAGGGGAAGTCTCCCAGGATTTGCCGATCTTTGTAGCCCCGTCTGGGAGGGTAATAGTAATTTCCTCGTGCGGTTTCGCTATGATTTCGTCAGGGTTGCCCCAGAATACCAGAGTGACATTTTCGCCTACCAGCAACTCCCTTGTCATATTCCGCTTTCAATGACTCGAATAGCTGAATTCTGTGGGCAATGTATGGTGGAGGAGGGTCCAACTGCAGAGGTCAATTCTGACAATTCAAAAATAGGAATTTCACAACAAATGGAGAGTTTATACCTCAAGAGGTGTATCATCTGAGGCTGCTCCTCCCTTCTTATCCCTCTTAGCCTTTTCCTTCTTCACAGGAGTTATTGCATCCAGCTTTCCAAGGGCAACCCTCTTGATATTATCTGTAATTGCCTCCATGCTGTGGCTTAAGCGGAGAGTATCGTTGGCCATCACTCGATGCCTTTTTCAGATTGTATGACTCGAGATTTTGGCGTGGGGTAGGCCAAGAGTTCGATAACGACAGGGCCTTATTTCCAGAGGAAATCTTGGCGTCGAAATGAAAGTTCATCGTATGACGCCAACCTGACACTCCATTCACCACATAGATCAATAGCACAAGATGTCGTTCAGAGGAGGATCACGAGGTAGCAGTCGAGGTGGTTTCAGCAGTGGAGGCCGTGGTGGCTCCGGTGGGGATCGGAGAGGATTTTCATCCAGAGGTGTGGCGCGGTCATCCAGAAGCAGTTTTGGGAGGATGCTGACGATGGTATTATGGATTCTTAGGTGGGCGAGGTGGATTCCAGGCGTCAGGTCCCCCAGATACAGTCATTGGTATGCATATGTCTATCAATTGGGGCAAGCTCTGGCTAATTGACTTCAGAAATGGGGACTTTCGTTCACGGCGTCGAGGGGGACATTTTCTGCCAATCCATCAATCCCAAGGTACCATATTTCAATGCACCTATTTTCCTGGAAAATAAGGTAGGCCAGTCGGTTCGTATAAGGTCATGATTCAAGCACTAATTATTGGACAGACACCAGTTGGCAAGGTTGACGAGATCATGGGTCCATTGAACAACGTTTACTTCAGTGTCAAGCCTCAGGAGGGCATAAAAGCAGACTCGTTTAAGGCCGGAGACAAATTCTTCATTGCCGTAGACAAACTGCTTCCAAAGGAGAAGTATGCTCACTCAATGGCTGATGGTGAGATCCGAGACAATGCTAATTCTATATTTCTACAGATTCTTGCCAAAGCCCAAGGCTGTCGGTCCCAAACCACCAAAGGTCGCTAAGCCCGGTGGGCGTGGAGGTCCTCGTGGAGGCGCTCGTGGAGGTAGAGGTGCCCCAAGAGGCCGTGGAGGCTTCACTCCCCGCGGCAGGGGTGGGGCCCGTGGTGGGGGAGGTTTCACTGCTCGGGGAGGCAGAAGTGGTGGACGAGGTGGCTTCGGGGGCCGTGGGCGCGGTTAAAAATCCAACACACATCCATTCTCGGTCTCTTCACGCACATTACCATATGCAGTTCGTACCCATGGAGTTTGGTGACGAGGAGGTAAAATTTAGCGGAGTTATTGCCCTGCTTCTGTACAAATACATGGACTTGTTTCGGTTGCTTTTCTTGTTTCTCTCGCATCTTGGTCGTTTATACGGTGCATTTCTGTCTGGTATTTATCTTGTTTCAAGGTTCAACCTCATGAAAATAAAATTGTCATACAGCCTGCTTGTTAGGAGCTTTCAACAAGCTTGGCACCGCCAAGTTCCATGTCCAACAACCCAGTCCCAATGACGATCTGCTAAAATATGAACCTCGACACACTTAAACACCACTTCCATTCCAACCTCCGGCTCTCGTTCGTTGATCTTTTTGATATCCTCGTATATCGGCATACCCAGTTTCGATTTTCCACAGCCTAGAATATTTCAGAAGATATCCAAGAAGCAATCAACCACGAAGCCATGCCACGAAGATCCGTATCGTCCGCGACGAACGGTGCTGGAGTCACCCCACAACGTGCGATTGACCCTATCCGTCTTGCTCTTGCTCTTCATTATTAGCCACTGGTTCATGGCCTATTAAGGGTGTTTACTGATACATGCCCTGCTGCTTCGCAGAGAAGGTACAAAAGACTGTAGAGCTAGAACAAGATGTTCGAAAATTCTCTATGATACGGTATGACCTACCGCCTCATTCCAAAGGATGCGACTGATATAGACTGGACCTATAGACAGCTACACATGGCCGACTACATCACACAGTTGAACGGTAACAGCCAACTCACCTTGCCGTTGTGTCCCGTATTGTAGGAACCTTGGTAGCTAATATACAGTGTACAGGCTTCTGTGGCATTATGTCCATATTTTCCTCCCTCCGCTACTGCCTTGGTCAACCCCATGATCTCTCCTCCCTATGGTTAGCGATGGGCTTCATGCCCTTCGGCTTGTTCTTCGACTTCATGGACGGCAAAGTTGCCCGATGGAGGAAGAAATCTTCCCTAATGGGACAAGAGCTCGACTCTCTTGCTGACCTTGTTAGCCACGCAGCTTCCCATATCCACATGGAGCCTTCTCACTGACTTCCCGCAGATTTCCTTCGGTATGGCTCCCGCGGCGGCCGCCTTCTCCATCGGCTTCCGCACCACCCTCGACACCATCATTCTCACCTACTTCGTTCTCTGCGGCCTCTCCCGTCTCGCCCGATTCAATGTTACCGTTGCATCTCTCCCCAAAGACCAGACCGGAAAAAGTAAATATTTCGAAGGCACGCCAATTCCGACAACACTATCGTTGGTCAGTGTCATGGCATACTGGTGTAGGCAGGGCTGGTATCTGGATCAAATTCCACTAGGTGTATGGGGTGAGGGAACAATTGCGGAGTTTCACCCAGTGGTACTTATGTTTGCGATCCATGGGTGTGCTATGATCTCGAAACGCCTCCAAATACCGAAGTTGTAGCGGCTTCTACTTGGCAAAAGGGTGCACTCGGCCGTGTAGGGGAGATGACGGGATGGGCTCAATTGGAGGGGGAAATATCCGTATCACATGTTTCTAATATCTTTTCATGACCATTTACGTACCAGAAGAATAGGGCAGCCACTTTAATTGAGTGGAATAATCTTTTTAAAAAACCCCAATGATGGCGAGATGTAAGGGAACAAGCCAAAGATGTGAAGATATGGCGACTCATGGATTGGCTCCGTCAGGCATTCACCACATAACCTATATGAATATATACCTTCCCAGAAGCTACCCCTCTTAAGTATATATCTCGGTCTCATGTCACAAAATGTCTGTAATTATAATATCAAATTACCATTTTCCACCCTACATGCCCACTTGAACCCTCAACCCCATAAGCACGAGTAACAGCAACTTTGAAAAGTTGAAAAAAAAAAAATGACACGACCAAGGTATATATAGGGATGACAAGCAACGACAAAAAACTGCTACCTCTAGTGAACTAGTAGAAAACCACAAAAAAAAAATCGCAATAATAAAAAGTCCTTGACAAAGAAAACAGGGTGTAATGGTGAACAGATACAAAATTATACAAGCAATAAAAACCAATATCTCCTCCGTAGTTGGTTGTTTAGCTGACATGCTTCATACCTCTGACTGACCAGAGGGCTCCCTAAACATGCGTCACGGATCAGGGTAAACGGACCCATGGAGTGACAGGATTCGGACAAGAGCGCCCTTGCAGTGAAGGATGAAGGAGGTCAAATGTCAATATAGTCAGCAAATGTTAGAAAGAACTCCTCAGATCATCTCTTACAGGTGAGATTCATGATGAGCACACGGCCCGACTGAACCCCCACCTAGCAACATCTCCTCCTCCAAGATGGTATGTGCCTTCACTTCGCCCCTCTCAACAGTAGCACCCAGCCAAGAATAGAAAAACCCCTCGTATTGCAAGATGCTCCAGACCAACCCGAAATGTAGGGAGCAATTAAAAACAGACCCGAACCATACAGCTATGAAAGTGTAACCAAGAGTAACCAGCAAAAACAATCATGACCATCCGTTTGAGCCCCTAACCGGATAGTGCCTGGAGTGATAAGACACTATCTGGTGCATTGGCTGTTTCCCAGAAAGACTAGTTGATGGCCTCATCACATGCCGTCTGGATTGGTAACCTGAAACCATGGATATTAGTTAACTGGCCAGGTAGTGATAGCTTCAGTTTCATTCAATACAAACCTTTAGTATCCTTCTCGAGTAGTCTTGGTTATCAGCAATGCTACCATCGCTCATTCTTCGTTGAAGCATCACTGGATCCAGTCGTAAGTCGGTCTCCGGTTTCTTGTGGAACTCCCGAACGGCCAATGATCGCCTGTACTCCTCCTCCAGCTTCTTCCTCCTCTGCTTTCGGATGAAAAGGAAAGTCCCCACGGCAATAGCAATGGCGAACAACACACCAACTACCGCACCGGCCGCTGCACCTGCTTTGCCTACGCCCCCACTAGATTTCCCAGATTTCCCACTAGGTTCCGATTCATTTTGCGGGGCGCCTGAGCTGCCGGTAGTAGTTGGTGAAGCGGTGGTGGTTCCTAGACGCACGAGAAAAGAGTCAGCAAAAGGCAGGTGAGTGTCATGTGAAATATCCCTTACCCTGTCTATTATCAGTACTAGTTTCTGAGGGTGATGATGATGAGGAGGAGGTAGTGCTACCAGGGAGGGGTTTATTTGGGTTGAATAGGCGGTCCTCGGGTTCAGCTGGGTCGGTCAAGAAAATCGTGTAATCCCCAGAATTTGAACCGCCTATGAGCACGCTGTCAGTGTGTGCCTCCGCTTGATAGCCAGGTATACATACATGGATCTTGAGGGTATCCTGCACAATTGAGATTGCAAACGTCATTGCTAACTTGATCAGATTCCGGTGGCAATGTATTTCCGCAGTAACAATAGAACTTTTTCGTAAGACCAGAGTATCTCTTCCCCAACCCTGAACACTTTCCTTGACATAGCCCTGAAGACTGCCACGTCTCTTTCCCCGATACAGCTGTCAGACCCCCCGCAGACTTGAAGCAACCAATGTAGGTATTTTTCAGAGTTACATTGTAATTTGGCGGGTCAACGTCAGCAGCATTGACTGTGGTTGAAAGAAAGGCAATGGTGACAGTCGCGAGGATTAATGACGCTGAGGACTTCATTGTTGGGGAAAATATAAGATTGATTTGCTGCAAAGGACCTGTTAATATGTATGCAAAAGCCAGACGATCGGGTGAGTCTAAACGAAATTGCAAACAACCTTGCGGATGACTTCCTGTGTAAAAACAACTGGTGTTAATCTGTTGAAATTGGCAACGAAGGGACGCGGGCCAAAAACCCAGGCTTTACGGAAGAACAGCCAACGCCGCGCCGAATAATTTACGTCGTAATTTTCTCGTCGCTTCCTAAACTCGTTGCGCTTGCAAGGCGAGCCGAAAAGTTGTCGAAAGGGGCTGGCGTAGAAACAAAGGAGGGTCCAAGTTCGCGAAGGCGATGAAGTAACTATAACGAACGTGAAATAATCGTGAAGCTGCTCGCAGTCTAAACGATCAGTAAGATGTTTTTTGTAGACACTGCACCCGTTGAAAGAGCGTTGGGTGGTCGGGAAGAGACTGTAATTTTTTCTTGCGTTGGGGAGAGAGAAGGAACAGAACAAATTTGGAAGAGCATCAACTTTGAAACAAAAGCAATGAGCTCGATGGGATGGAGGGGCTTACGAAAGCAAGAAGGGAAACTGGGATAGTTTCCAATGGGGGGGGGGAGTGTGAGTGTGAGTGGGTGAGAGGTGAGTGGCTGTTATGTGATGCAGTGGGGATGGATGGTGGTGACTGGCGCTGGTCTCTCAGGAACGCATGTAGGGTAGGTATCTCGGCAGGGGCGACCAGAGGGGCCAAGTTGAGTGAAAATCCCTAGAATCTTCAATGGAGACAACGGCTCGGCAGCCTGTGGTATACGACTGGGACAAAAATAAACAGGCGCAGAGCGATATCAAATGTAGGTTATGGATACGGAGTACGGTAAAAGGTACAGAGTAAAAAGAAAAAAGATACGAAACACCCCAAGTACTGGGCGGGAATTAAATCAGCATGCACACGTAAAAACACAAGGAGAGAAAGAACCGGCTCCAGTACCGTACAGTAACACCAGACCGTGCAGGCCGAGGCCGCGACAGCAGGGCTATTGAGTTCGCAGAGGGGCACTCTAACCAACTAGTGAACACCACGGTGGGGGGATATGATGTGGGGATTAGGGATAAGGACAGTAGGTATGTACGTAGGTACTCCTAGATACACGTAAATCCAGGTACCTAAGGTACAGGAGCGTTGGGTTAAGTACCTAGGCGTTTGCCAGCCCAGCGGAATTCAGTGGATTTCAGTGGATTCCAGCGGATTTCAGTTGGATACCCCAGGCGAGACTTGCCATCATGACAAGGGCCACGTTAGTGGTTGAGGGTCACGTCGAAATTCGAAACGAAAGGGGTCAAGAAAACCAACGACCCACACAGCCACACACCACACACCTGCGGAGTGGATACCCAGTCTCGCTTTTCTCCGTTGTGAACCCACCAACCATAGTAGAGCTGCTTTGGTTCCAGGCACAATTCAATTGCAAACATATTTAGCAGGCTTCATATCCACGGGAATTCTAAAAGCCAAGTTCCACAATTAGGTATTGTAGTCGACATTGTGGACACTGCTACCCGTTATAAGTACCACGGGCTCGAAGGAGCATCTGACAGGCATCGGACTGAGCATGGGTCATCGGTCATCGCTCATCGCTCATCGATATGTGAGCTAAGCGACAGGGGAGAACGAACGGTCAGTTGCATAACCAGACTACGGTCGCATCACATGCAGAGGTAGTTTGCATTCCACCCAACACAACGCCCAAACATAGGACAGATTTCCATACTAACAGATACCTGGCGCCTCACTTGCGATATCCTTCGGTTGAACATGCAGATGATAAACTTGCTATCCAGCAGCACTCCAGCGCAGATCGTTCAGATGGCTTGGATGACTACAATATGAATGGTTCAACAGGTGTACCGAATGCATTCAGACATGTGAGTCTCACCTGCGCAGATACACACCGCTTGTTCTCATGACCCTTTCCTCCAGTATCTATTATAAGTCTCTCGGTGTTACTTACGGATACAAGAACTGGAAATGGGGCCTTGGCAGTTCACTGGTAGGGCTTGGCAACGTGGGAATTAATCAGAAAGTAGTCCAGGAGATGCATGTTCGCCCAGAGCCCACGAGAGGAATGAACCACCACAGCCGGATGGCTCTAGACCCCAGATATTAAAACAGGACCACAACAAAGTGGTATTCATACATGGCTGAGCATGATGTTGTTTGGTGGAGGAGCAGAGGGGAACAATCCAGATGCCAGATAATGAGATGGAGAACGTTTGGTCGTCGTCACCCAGGAACCTCTTGTCAGAACCTACAACTATACCAGACTTTGTCATGGCACAAGGTGTGGAAGGTCTCACCAGGCCACTACAAGCACCTTCTACAAGCTGTCAAGGTGGAGATCCTCTCAATGGGGAGGAGATATAACTGATTGGGGGACACCAAAAGTACCGGCATGAAGGAGAGCACATACCCATCTGACATGTATTCATACACTGACATCTGCATCAGATCCTCCCCTTGAATACGTCAGAGGTAGTGACATGTGTATGCAAGTTTATAAGTTTTACACTCACTGGAAAATGGAGGGGTGTAGGATATATAGTGAGTATCATTCTTTCAAAGTCCCCTACATTGATTTGAGCCAATCACATCCAAGGCCTCTCTCTTCACATGTCCAGCAAAAGAAGGTAGGTCATCTCTCCCCCGCAAAATTGCGAACCACCCCTTCGCTATGGGGGGTAGGGCTTGCCCCACGTTACCATTATAGGATCTATCACAAGTGGGGCTGAAGACACGGGGACCCAGAGCCTTAGTTCTTGGTATTACTGGATTCTGCTATATGAAACGTATATACAAGCGAGATTATACCCCAGTATTTTTCGTTTCAGGAAGATATGTCGATGACACCACTTCGCAAATGCGTATAATTCCTATCTCACGAAAAGCACAGGAGCAAAAGACCCCAGATTAACTCTCCAACTGCTCCAACACGGGGAACTACCGGTATACAGCAAGACTGGGCCACGGGCGGGGGGCAAACATTGGCCGTTATTTTTGCCACTAGGTCAGTTTCAAGGCCAAGGGACAGCAGAAACAGAGATGATACTGTTCTGTGGCAGTTGGCTTGGCTTAGTTTTGATAACACAGCGTATCTATCTTGCTTACTTAGCAGCCTCACGACCGACACCCAAGGATAAAGATCGGCACTTTCCAATTTGTTTACTATTCATTAATTTACGCTAACGAGGATGATACTCACCTGCCCTGCACATGCCGAGGCTGTATTTAGCCTATAGAGTCGATTCTGTGAACTTCACCTCTCAACCGCAACATGCAGGACAGAAGTCCGAAGCAAAAGTGTGCTTACTTTTCCTCACGCTAAACCATACCTAGATGCTGAATCCACCGTTACGTTAATTGTATAACCTAGATTACTTGTGTGAGCTGAAACCAGAAGCAGAAGCAGAAGCGGAAGCGGAAGCAGAACCAAGCAGTTTGTTGGCAACACTTGACGTCGGAGTCTAAGAATACTTCAGATGGATACCAATGTGATGAGGATTCTATGTATGTATGTTCCAACCTTGCGAGTGAGATATTTCACCAATTGAAGCAATTGAATGAGAAGGGAGAAGTGCAATGGCTTGCCTATTCGGAACTATGCTGGCCCCAACACGATGGATGCAAGAGATGTATCTAAGACATGTATCCTAAGCACATCGCCTCCAGCTCCCAAATTCGATAAGCAACAAACGGGCTTAACCTCATCACTGCTGCAGTCTGGAATGAAATTCATTTTCTGAGTACAGAGTAGGGGGCAACTTGTAGGAGGAAGTGCTTCCTTGTTAGGAGTAAGATTATCATTGACTAGATCATTGACATTCGTTAATCCTTCCATTACCATATCGTATATATGCTAAGTTTGAAAGCAAAAAGTAGAGTAAGAATAAGTGTAAACAAAGGCAGTAGATAGGACAGGAAGGGGAACGACAGAAAGGATATATTTTCATGATGCAAATAGAAACTTGGAAAGAAACAATCCATTAATCCTATAAAATGGAGTAGTCAAAAATAGACAAATGAATCGAAAGAAACTGTCGCTAAGCCAATCCGATACAACTCAGGTGGAATAAGAATATCAACATAACAAATGAAGTTCTGCATCCAAGAACTAAAAATATGAGTATACAAAGGAAATTGTCATTATATTTTACATTATCTTTCATCAACCTTTTTGGGACTGTAGATCTGAGTTATGGTGCAATCTACTTCACCAGTTCTCCACCAATTTCAAGGACGCTGATCGCTGTCACTCGTCCACCATGGGCAACACTCATCCCGGGTGATCCAGGAGGGCCCATGTTGTCAAAGTTTAATCTCTTCCGCGCAGCATGAGTGAGCGGTGTTCTCACTGTGTTGGGGGGGAAGGCTGCCTGGGCTGGTGAAGGAGTTATGTTCACGAAGTCGGCAAAATTGAACACTCCCTGAGGGGTCTGTGGAAGGACGGACGAAGGCAAGGTTGCATGCCTCGAGGGAGGAGTTGAGGGCGTAAAGGGCATGGTTTTTGGCATCGTATCCATTGGTGATGGGGATGCCGATAGGAAGATGACAATCTCGCCATCCTCACCAGGCTGCCTCTCGACGACTGGTTCAGCAAACTGTGGTGGAGGTGTTTGTGGTGAATTAAACCCCATATTGTATTTTATATATTGATCTCGGAGCAGAGGATCCCGATAGAAATACCCCCGATAGTCGCCGTGTGGTTCTGGTCCATATGCCGCTGGTGGGGAGTTCATTCTGCGTGGGCTCTCCCTCCAAGACGTTACCGGCCGCCGGGGTGGTGGTAGATGAGGTAGCTGTGGGTCCGAGGTGCTAGGTCTGGGGCGCTTCCTCGGGAAAACATCCCTGGAAGTTTGGCCATATTCCGAAAATGAAGAAGTGCTACGTCCTCCATTCTCCCTCAGCCACTCCAAATCCACCTCCCCAAAATGTCCAGGAGGCTCAGAGTTTCTATTTGCAGAGCGTTTTCGCTTCAGATCCTCTTCCACTCTTGGCTCAATGGTGTCAAGATCCAGCTTTTCTAGCCCATGTTTTGTCTTGTACGTTGCCAATGCCAGCCGATGCTGCAAGACTCGAGCAATCTACATAGCTGTTAGAGGAATTCAGAAATGAATAACAAGACATGATTAAAAGAATGATCATGATATAGAGAGATGTGATGCTGCATACCCTAGAGACCTCAGCTCGGCGAAGTACTTTCTGAACTGCCTCCTGTTCGCTCCATGCTGGCTCAGAACTGGCCATTTCTCCACAAGATCGGCTGACGTCAAAGTAGTCCCGAACTACGACAACCCGATTCAATACTGAAAGTTCTGCACTTTGTTTGTCCACAATGCAAAGATGACAGCTATCAGTTTCGGATAGGAGTTGCTGGGGGAAAAATCAGGAGTAGCACAGCTCCGGCAGAAATGCTGATAGCTGATATGCTTTCAAGGAATGGGAGCTAGCAACAAAAGAATGGCACTCGATGAAGGCTCAATAGCTGCTTCGTTCTGGGGTGCAAAAGAAGAATTGAAGACGAAAGAAGGAGGAGAAGGCTGAGGCTCTCGCAGGACCTCCAGCGTACAACGAAAAGTCTGGTGAGAAACAAGGTAGTAGTTCGGAGTTGTATTGTTGGTTGGATTCGCAACTTTTCACTTCATGGCCCCTAAGGCTGCACAGGTGGCTAGCGGCGCATGCATTGCTGTGACACAGGGAAGATTACTTAATGCACGGAAGGCTAGAGGGCCAATTAAAGCGATGCAAATATTCCCGCCAAGCAGCTCCTTGCTCCCGAACGCAGCCAACACACCCTGCTGTCCGGCTCGATGCATTCGCTCTTGGTCTCGCCAGACAGTTTCTAGTCTTGAACCGACAATTTCATTGAATGCAAGGAAAGCCCATCATGAAATCCTTGCGTCTGCGCAGCCTGACTGCCGTGGTGTTGAGCATACTACTCTAGGTCCTTCAGCTGAATCACGTGCACCAAATGTGTGGCCACCAATAAGTTTTTGGACATGACTGTACATTATTAACAAAGGAATTCGCCTGCACAAGGCGGAGTAAAAGTAAATCCAGTGAGACGAAAAAAACATTATATCAAGCAATATCAGCTACAAAAGCAAATAGGTATATATCATCCGCAATAACACTCAAGAAACTGCCGGCTGTCATATACTATTGTTAATTTTCACACCCAAGACAAAAAAAATATCCTTGATATGGTGCCGAAATGAAAACGAAACCAAGAGACTGTACTAACTCCAGGTGGATTGAATGTAAAAACACGCAAACGGACATCATATAACCCAATGTAAAACCGATGAAATAATAGCATGAGGGGAATTAATGCCCAAGCCCAAATGAGAAGAAAGTGGACAACCCAAGGTCGCACCTTTTATGGTTTGATTAGTTGATTAGTAAACGAGTTTCAACTCGTAACCGCGGTGCCCGATGTGCTTAATATCGCCGTTGGCGTTCCACTCTCGTGGTGAGGCATCCTCCATTTCGATGACCTCAACCTTTATGTCTTGACCTTCCTTCATTTGTTGAATGACATCATCATCAACGAGAACAGTCAACCCTTGAGCGTTTACCATTGTGGTGCGAAGGACGCCGGTGGGGTCAATTCCACACTTTGCGGCAATTGCAGCGGTAAAGCATGCTTGGGTCCTCTGTGAGAGATAAACAGCCCTATAGATCATAGAGTTGTTTGTTGGAGAGCCTGGGAGTGCGGGAAGAATGTAGACACACATGCCTAAGAATTTATTAGCGATTGAGAGTCAAATATGAAGCAGTATAATACCTACAAGCTGGAGTTGGCTTGTCTTCCGAAGGTTGGTAGGTGGGGTCAATTCCTATCGCCTCAATCCAACCGGATAACATGCTAGTATCATTCTGAACCTGCTTGACTTTCACAGGAATCTCAAGATTGGTAGGTGGTCCAAGATAACCCCTCTCAACCCATTCTCGCTTCTCAGGCGAACAGTGTTCTCCTTGTTGACTGAGTGAGGTGGAGCTCGGGCTTGGAGAGATGAAAGAGGATGCTGTGGTTGCAACGCTTGATCGCCTCCTGGCCCAAATCTCTTCTGTTAAGCCTTGCGTTTCCCCAGACAGCTGGACAGGGTGATGGTCCGGATCATCGAAGTCAGTGCCTCTGAGATACAGTACACTCACAGGCCTTGTGCTAGTAAACATGTCTTGCATGGTTTGTAGCTTTTCATTGGCTTCCTCTTCTGCGCTCTTGCCTCCGGCGACAGAGCTTGCTGAGGAGATTGACCAGGTACGCTTGTGCTTAAGGGCCTTCCCTGGCTTGGCGCCTCTGAGCATATCATCATTATTATGCTTCTTCTTCCCGAACAGCTTCATCCCAGAACCCTCAGTTTGCTGAAGCTGTTGACGAAGCTTCTCAATTGTCTTCTTGACATGAAGTATATCGTTCGCAAGCTTACGCTCTGCTCCATGATCTCTGAATAGCTTGACCTTGCAAAAGCAAATTTCTGGAGTTTCTGAGGAAGATCGTGGAGAACTGGAAGACAACAGTTCTGTCTTTGCACAAAGGCGTACGGGAATCCCCTTTACACCCTTTGAGTGACTAAAGTCCGTAGAAAGGAAATTAAAACGAACAGATATTAGAGTATCAGCCTGTCCTGAAATAGGCGGTGACCAGGTAACCGCGAATCCATCGAACGAGGCACTCTCAAGCTCCACCTTGCCCTTTTTCTTCTCATCTTCACCATGAGCGGAGTTCTCCACAAACTCAACAGCCTGTAGTCTACCACCACGTTGGTGGGCCTCATTGGTACCCCTACCCTCCTTCCATAGCTGCCAGCATTGAGCTGGCTTTGCTCGCTGGCCTTCATCATGGAATGAGATTCGGATGTACGTTCGGTACCGAGCACTGCTTCCTGGTGAAGGCAGAGCTGTGTCGGTAATAGAGATAGTGTATGCTTGGCCTTTATTAAGGTAGGTCACAGGAATCTCATCTGGGTGTTTGATCATTGCTGTTGGTGCATTGAGAGTCACATGGTATCGGAACCTAGTTAAACGAGATTTAGTGCTGAACCCTAGAAGCTAAGAAACTCGGGACGTACTTTTCTGCAGACAGTAGTGCATCTTCATGCTCGTACTTGTTTCCGTACATTGGCAACATTGGGTGCATCTCCAGCTCACCACCCAAATCCATAGGGCTTCCAGTACCAGACTCTTGTTGGTCAAATGCAGGCTCCACGTACTGCGGCTGCAGCGGCTGCAGGGGCTGCGCAAATCCCGAATAGGGGTGGAATTGGTGGGTTTGTATGGTTTGCGGGGCAAATGTCAAACCCGAGGCTGTTACCGGAGCCATAGTCATGCCATTTGATATTAAGAGAGGGGTTCCAATGCTGATCCCCATGTTTGGGGTAGGCAGCTCATTTACATGATTGCTAAAACTTGCATTGGGAGCTCCAGGTGTCGGGGTGTAATAGCCGGGAGGTTGATTTGCGAATGCAGCAAACGCTGATGAATTGGGGTCCAACAGGGAAGGAGTAAATCTGAACGGCTCACCAGGAGCCCTGGGTGTTGAGTCGAGATCTTCATGATACCTGGTAGCCCCACTAGTGCTTTCATGCATCGTCAGATTGCTGTCCAAATTCCAGTACATTGCAGAGATAGAATTGGACCTTTGTTGATTCAATAATGTCTCCTGAGGGTTTCCTGCAGTTGCAGTGTTGGACACCTCCGAAGTGCCCGTAGTTGATCTGACATCTGGAAATGATTTCTTAAACTTCTCGAATAGTTCTTCTGACGGCCGTTGAGATGATTGTCTGTATACTCACAATGCTGTTAGTCACTGTATGACTGCTTAACTGTGACCCGAGTCTACCACCATGTATTAATGTGACAGGCCCCAGACCAAACGAACATGTAACAAGCAGACTGTAGATATTGGGCAGGTTGCACTGGGTTGGGTAAAACTACCTGTTGCGGAACATTCTCAGCAGGGCAGACTGTGTCGGTTTTTTGGTGCGTTTTGCAGCAACTGGGCCCTGAAGGAGCTTACAGGTTTGGTCGTTCAAAATCAAGGTTCTTAAAAGCAGATGGGAATTGTGCAACGGGAGCAAGTGATGGATGGGACTTGCAAGATATGGACTTCTCAAGGAGGCATGGGTATTGAGATGGGGGTTTTCTTTTTATTCTCCAAACAAACTCTTACGTCTTTCCTGTGCCACAAAGGAAGAAATGATCACCAACGTTCTGGTACCCGTGAACCTGGAGCAGTTGCAATTGGTTAGAGCGAAATTCAAGCTGTCTGGGGATGGTGTGCAGGGGACGGCTTGGTTTCCGATACTTCTCCAACGGATGAGATGTAAAGTAGCATGGGGTTGTATTTTGGGACGCACAGGAAAAGCAGGGGTGTCTGTTGCAGCGTGGTCGGTTCCTGCCCTCAAACGTCTGGCCTGCGGGAACACCCTCTCCGCTGCTACTACTGGTAAGTACCACATAAACTGGTGGTTAGGATTTCTCTGTCTCTCCGCGGATTTTGTATAGCGAGGCAAGGGGTATCTTCTTAATCTCCTCCACCATTTTGACACTACAGTCCCCCCTCCCAGGATTGATATATTTTGCTGTGGTCTAACCACCTGCAGGTGGAGCTACTTACAGCCCCGTAATAATGGTGTGTCCACTTCTGTGATATCCAATCATTCACACCCCAGATCGATCTGTGTGCACCCAGCACGATTCGACGCAATATACTCCCGCCATGAGTACACTGATCCATGCTCTGGTTCCATGTGGTCTGGCGCACCCTCGACCTGTCATACTTCTGATATGGCTGCTGATACAATTTTTCTTAGAGTCTGGCTGCTCCCCCCGCTCGGCAAAAACTGGTTTGTGAAACGGTGCAGAAAAACGTTTTTTTTTTTATCAGCACCATAACGTCTTACGTCTGGAAGGAGTGCACCTCTTACTGGTGTCTCTGCATACCGTTGCCAAGAGTCGATGATTTGGTATCAATATTGAGCAACAGCTTCAGCATTACCTCTGGCTTTTACATATGAGAGGGTCTCGGCGGCTGTAGTATCAGTCATTCCAAGAACAGACGTAGATAACTCAAAGCAGCAACTGATTAGTGATAGTCGACCAGTCCCTTGGACAGCCGCAGAAAAATAAATACAGTCTTTCATTATTTGCCGAGAGTAAGTAGCCCTGTTCTTGCGCAGCAGCCCTGCAATTGTGATTGTGGTAGGTATTCATTTGCCTAGAATTCGATCTGCGGGTGGCTTCTCCCATTGGAGTAATAGATATGGAAATCGACTCTTCGAGTGTGAAGAAGTACTGAGCCGCTGCGCATTAGATGACGCAGCCCGTTCTAATCGAAATATGTCTTTGACTATCTATTTGCCTCTGGATTGATCGGCATCGCGATAATTATGTATGTGCAGCCAGACTATTGCTATCAATTTCGGTTTTTGGGACACACCTCATTCTTCCGAATGTTCTAGTCATGATTCCTGAGCACATTTTCGATTTTCTATACTTGTAAGTACTAGTACATTTGGTGTTAACACCTACCATACTGAATAACACACGCACAGACACTTATGTAAACGTACAGACCTCGGTACATGCCGCCGCTTTGCCCATGTGCCAAGCATCAACTACGTCACAATAACGTCTTGAGTTTCGCTATGATACAAAGCAGAGCTACCTAAATTGCGAGAGATGATGCTGAGAGTGACTGGAAAAAAAATATCACGGTCCAGAAAATAAACACTTTATCTGGTGATGTTCCTGCCATCACATGACAAGTTAATTAAATATATTTTCTCACAAATAAATTTGTTATGTGATTGCAGTGCGAGCGGGATCGAGCATTTATAGGCACCAGGGGCTGCAGCGCTGTCTAGTCTCAGATATAGATATAACTTTATTATGACTTCAGTGCCTAATCACTATGTGCAACCGTGGCACACCAGACTATCAGTACACCTTATCTACCATCCACTTCGGTTCTTAGCCGAAGATAGCTTTAGCACAGATAACCTAAGAGTCTGGGAACGAGATCAGATATTTGGCCCAGCAAGCATCTTCATTATGACCCAATTGTTTGCAGAAGGAACATGGAGGGTTTGGTCGACTGTATGGGTGAGATCTATAATTCGGTGTTGAGGTAGACGTACGTAAGGAACTAAAATGTTGGTTACGGTTCTCAATCGTAACAGGCATTCATGTTGCAGTAGGACCATGCATCGCTCCAGGTTGAATTTGCCTCCCAGTTCCTTGGTAAGTTGTATTTACTGGTGTAGTTGTACCATATCTTCCTCGATCTGTCTCAACTTTTTTTTTCCGAGTTTTGGTAATTATACTTGCTATAGTACTGGACCTCGTTATACTGGAATCCTTACTATACTGGGATACCCGCGAGCCCCACCATCGGTCTTTTAGCCGAATATGCATGTATGAGATAAGCTAAATAAGTCTGGGAACGAGAATACTTATACTGGACCAGATAGTGGAATATAACTATCTACATATAATTTACCCTTACTATGACGGAATCCTTAAGTATGTAGATCCATGCGAAAAAAAAAATCCCGCTCTGGCCTTCCTACAACTAGCTGTCCGTTGTTTAGTTAACCTTGAGAGAAAGCGCAACTATGTCCGAGACTTCAAATGTATTGCGTATGGTAGTAGGATGCTGAAGGGAGGACACCGGCCGTGCTTCAAAGTGTTTGGCGAAGTCGGGAGGGGGTGAAGGATCAAGTATAGGTACTACCTATTCTTCATACCTCGGAGTCTAAAAAATGTTTTCCAAATTCACCCAATTTCTGCCTCACTCTTGTCACTTTTACCTGGTGCTTCTCTAATGTGGTGAGGGCTAGACGCTTTTGTCTCCCTGCACGCAACATTTTGACTGATGCTTGAAACATACGGAAGTTGAACGATTTTCCCTCTTGAGTAACTTTTGTCTTGTACCACGTACCTCTGTATAATTTTATACCGGAACCTTGCTATACCGGACGACCCGGTATAGCAAGGCTCGACTGTAGTCTGCCAGTGGTTCCCCAACAGCTGACATACGGTGGCTCCCCAGCCCTTTTTTTTTTTTTTTTTTTTTTTGAATCATTAATCGTATTGAGCCTATCTAGACTATGACGATGGACTGCAGCCTCCTGGAGTGCCAGGTGCCTCTCTCCCCTCCCGGGCCAGTCCCTGCCCCCAGGCTCCCCAGCCCTGTCAATAGTTAGTTTGTCACGGCCCCTCGGAAAGGCTAGTATTTTAGCCTAAGCACGCAGCGGTTGATGCAGTCAGACTAGAGTCTGCTGGGTATGAGGGCAGTACTCGGGTACATACAATTGACGAGATATCAATGCTACCATGCATAGGGTTCATGATCGTGCACATGATCGTGTGTAGACATGATTGGCGCAATAAATGAGGACTTCCCCCAGTGAATTTGGCGTGTCTTCGGCGGTTACAAACGACTAAAAGGGAAGAGAACAGAGTTTGAGTGGGCTTGCTATATGCCCCATCAAGTGCATCATCTATATGCAGAGTCGGAGGGCCTTTAACCCGCCCTAGAGCTGGGATAGGAACGTAGAAGGTACGCCACCCAGCTGTCTTTTGGGTAGACCGAAAGGTAGTATATAAAACCAACGGGAAGATCAGGGCCAACAGCACAAAATTACCAGAGACTGCAAATAGTTGGTGGTATGAGTTATATTCTTACTCAGAGGATATGATGAATGGCATTCACATCTTTGCCTTAATCTCAGCATGAAGTGCCTTTAGCTTATCCATATCAGTCTGCTGAGCTGGCCAGGAGATGCCCAACCCCTCCTGCTCGCTTGGCTTGGGAATCTATGAGTTTCTATAGTTAGTAAGCATAATAATAATAAAAAAACAAACCATTTGATTGAGTCTCACCATGTGAACATGGACCTAAAAGGAAATCCCGTTGTGAGCTTTCTTAGTGCTTCTAAAACATATAAATCAATGTACCACCGGTTTACGTTTACTCACGTGTGGGACGACTTGGTGGGCAATCTTCCCATTGTTCTGGAGAATATTGTAATCTGCGGTTCCACACGCAATGGCAATATTCTTTGCAACTGGGAGAAGCTCGGCAAGCTGGTCATCGGGAATGTCATGAAGCTTCTCTCCGTGGAATTTGGGGATCACAAGCTGTCCTCCAGTAGCCCTGTAAGAATATGAAACAGAGGAGAGAGTGTTGAGAGAACGTACAGCATGGCCTCGGCTGAGAGGTTGAATGTCGAGGAAAGCGAAGACCCTCTCACTCTCAAAAAGCTGAGAAAGGGAAATTGCGTTAGATACGAGTGGGCTGTTTGAATGAGAAACTTGAAGCACCAGGGGTCTGGGTGTGGGGTGAAACCTTCAAAGCCGGGATCTCCCCTTTGATAATCTTGCAGAAAATGCAGGCTGCCATAGCTTGAAGACTATGTTTATACGGAGATAAAATAACAAGCTGTAAGGAATGAGTGTATGTGGTGGTGGTTTACAGATACCCCACTTTAAGTATGCCAAGAACTCTGGGATGAAGTGAGGTCACATCAAGCTTCTTCGTAGGATCTGCTTGGTTTGCGCAATTATAGATTTACCAGCCAGGACCCTTTCCATTCTGTCCAGGGGCCATGGCCACCACCATAGAGTCTCATCGACCGGCATCAATGAAGGTTGGCGCGCTCATTTGCTAACAGCTGGACCATCAACCTAGGTTACCGCAAAACAAGGCCTGCGGCCCTTGACCCAGAACCATGGTCAGGCTAGAGTGGCGGGAACAAGCCATGGCTGATCTCGATCGCCTTTCGCTTCTTCGAGGTTGTGGGGGTTGTGGGTTCTGTTGGTGTACAGTTTCGGAGGAGGGTCGTCCCAAAGAGGGAGCCAAGCGTAACCTGCGTTACCAGCGTAAACCTTTCCCATCCTGCTAGCATGGGAATTTTTCCCGGCCTTGTTTTGAGCAGCTCAATAATTTGACCAAAGTCGTCATATGATTGAAAGTGGCTTGCCCACAAGGAAAGTGTGTGACAGCAGCATGCTTCGCCACAACAGTGTGTTGACTTGTGGGTTGACTTATGGCTTCAACTCGTCGACATGTGGCCCGTCAACAGAAGTGTAGAGTACGCTTTTTTTCCCCATCTCAACACAGACGGGTGTTTGAGCCCCTACACGGAAGTGGCGTATACGACCTGTTGCCTTTATTGCTTCCAGTTGCAGGTGAAAATTCTACTGTGATGAGTGGGCTTTAACAAACGCTCAGTTGTATTCATCTGAATGATCCTATTTTGCTATTATTTCTGTAAGGGATGTTGGACAAATAGAATGCCATCGCCGCATTGTGAACTCTGCATGCTTGGTGTTTGTTCCTTTGGTGGGTGGAATCCACGTAGTCAGCAAGCTTAAGGTTAAACTAAAATGATGGTACCGATGGTATAGTAAGGTCTGAAGGGCGATGGAGTGGATATGAGATGAATATAATTGATTTAGTATCTAGTCGTTCCTGCATAAATTTTTTGTAGCTGGGATAGCTGCGCCCCCACTGCTAGGCAAGGATAAATCAGCTCCCACTGCAGCATCATAGACCTTGACATCTTACCCGGAAACAAATACCTCCGAGACCGTCTACGGAGTAAGGGTTGAATGTTTAGGACCTCTTCGTTGTACCTCTCCCGACAAGTTGTGAGACCCAGATATCCCTCCATCGCCAGCGCTCGAGTCTTCAACTATCCACCGGGGCCGCGCCTGCATACCACCAAGTCATTTGGAGTTTATATCGGATCTACTGCTGCTGTTGCATATTTTGCTTATAATACCCAAAGTCTAGAGGGCACTGAGTTGGAAAACAAATTTTCACATACATTCAGTATTTGGGTCTCGCCGTGGATTGTTCAGCCGGAATCAGAGAAGATCAAGTCTCGTGAAATGTCCGCACCTACAAGTACTACGATACCCATAGCTCCAGGGCGGCCGGAGACGCTTACAAAGGAGGAGGAGGCTAAGTTGAAGGAGTTTTGGGCTGCTGTGTTGAAAGTGTTTGGGGAAGCAAATGCTGAGGAGGCAGGAGTGACTGGCGGGGCTGGGAGGGACGATAAGATGGTGCAGCAAGTAGCCGAGGATCTATCTGCTACCACGATATCAGAGGACCCGAAGAAGAAGAAAGAGGAGAGTAGGAAAAGTAAATTAGGCTCATTACTCCATAGGTCAAAGAAGGAGAAGGAACAGCAACATACCCCGGCTCCGCCCCTGGCAGCTCCAACTTCAAACCCAGCTGCGATAGTGGTGAACACCGATGAAAAGGATGACAAGCATGGGCAAGCAAAGGGTTTCAAGGCCGCAATAGCAACCCAAACACCAGCAGAATTAAGAGAGGCATTTTGGAGTATGGTAAAAAGTGACAATCCCGATGCACTACTACTGCGGTTTCTCCGGGCCAGGAAATGGGATGCGGAAAAGGCGCTGGTTATGTTGGTGGCTACGATGCAGTGGAGAGCCAATGAGATGAAGGTATGTAGGGGGGGTGCTTTATCATGATGGTTGATAGTGGGCTCGGTATTTACACAGCTTTTAGGTCCATGAAGTGGTCTACAGAGGTGAAAGTGGGTCGGTAGCTGCAGGGGATAATGACTTCATGACCCAGCTACGGATGGGCAAGAGCTTTCTGCATGGATGGGACAAAGCGGGTCGGCCAATCTGTCATGTGAGAGTTAGGCTCCATAAAGCTGGAGAACAGAGCGAGGAGAGTTTGGAGCGGTATACAATATACATCATGGAGACTGCGAGGTTGATGCTTAGTAGTCAGGTGGATACTGCTGTAAGGGCTCCATACCTTAATACTGTCAACTTGGGCTGATCTTCATAGGCTGTGGTATTTGATATGACTGGGTTTTCCCTGGCTAATATGGTTAGATGCCTTTTGTGAAATGTTGGGGTGGGGTGGGGATTTTTAACTGACACGAATGACAGGATTATGCCCCAGTCAAGTTTCTCATCAAGTGCTTCGAGGCACACTATCCGGAGAGCTTAGGTGTCTGTCTCGTCCACAAGGCACCATGGATCTTCCAAGGTGGGAGAGTTATCTACTAGTCAGATGATTGCCCTAACGTCATGATATAGGAATTTGGAATATAATTAAAGGCTGGCTCGATCCTGTTGTAGCCTCTAAAATCCATTTCACCAAAACTAATGAAGATCTGGAGCAATTCATCCCGAAGGAGCACATCATTAAGGAGCTGGGAGGGCCAGAGGACTGGGAATATGTATTTCAAGAGCCAGTTGCTGGTGAGGATGCTGCACTAGAAGATAAGGAGTCGCTAGCAAAACTCCAAGCAGAGCGTGCCGAGACTGTCAAACGGTACGAGGCTTTGACTCGGGCGTGGGTAAATGAGCTTCCCGAGCCATCAGTAAGGGAAGCCCAAGAGAATCTGAGTAACTCAAAGATAAAGGCCGAAAGGTTGGATGTGGCCAAGTCTTTGAGGGGGGGATATTGGAAGATGGACAAATATGTTAGGGGAAGGACGTATTATGATAGGACCGGAGTTATTGGCCCGGATGGGAGGATTGACTTTTACTCTTCCAAAGTGGCTGTGGTGGAGGGGGCGGTTGCAGTTGCCACATCATAGCGTTTGTACTATCAACTGGGTGGAGCAGAAACCCAACCAAACTACATTTCTAACACCTGCAATTGGAAAGAGCGTTTTCGACGGAGTGAACCCAGTTTTGGATGACAGCCTGATGTATACAATATCATAAAGCGGCAACCACTGAAAGTAAGACCCCTGTGTACCCGATGATTAGTCTCGGAAAACGTAGCGGTTCCGAGACTACCCGATGATATTATCAGTGGACTAATGTGACTACTCTTGTGCCAAGCGCCAGCTGAGCTGTTGATGATGGTGCCAAGGCTAAAGACGAACGAAAGGCTGAATATGAGCGAGAGGATCATCCCAATCATCCCAATCCCAATTGTGTGATTTGTCTGGATCCAATATCCGAGAAATGCGTCGCAACACACTATGTCGGCATTCATATGTGTGTATCCTGAACTGGCTAGAGTTGTGGCAGTCATGCCCGCTCTGTAATGCACTCGTGGAAAGTGAGATACACAAGGTAAACAGATATATACCGGTACATCTTCGGGGAGGGAGTGGTGGTGGGGTCAGATATAAAGGGGTGGGGTGGGAATTTATGTACTAGGTACTCCGTACTGACGGACTTCTCATTTTGGCCTATCAGCATCATGTTGAAGCACCACGCTCTGCTTCTGCTTCTGCAATTGCGTCTGGGCTTCAATGAATTGCCCTTCGAAACAGAACATTTTCCTCCCAGCGTCCCAGGCAACGACGCTCCCCGCACCCCCGTGTCAGCGCTTCTCCGTAGACACTACGTTTATAAGCACAAGCTGCGCTCCCTGTACATTGGCAGTAATCGAGTGTCTCGATTTCGCAATGTCACCTCACGCGACTTTCGCAGCGACGAGGAGCTAGTGTCCCGGGCAAGGATGTGGATTAGACGTGAGCTGAGGGTGTGGGAGTGGGCGAGCGGGAATGCGGAGTTTCTGATTGAGTAGGTAGTGGTAGGGATATTGAAGAGCATGAACTTGAGGGGTAGTGCTGGCCAGGCGGAGGAAATATTATCGGAGATTTTGGGAAAGGAGAATGCGCAAATTTTCGCGCATGATTTGAATGCTTTCGTGAGGCCGCCGTGTACGAGTACAACTTTGCAGCCGTTTGATAATTTTGCACAGTATAAGGTGCGTCGTCAACCAGTGGCTGTGGGAGAGGTCACAATTGCTGACTATGGCTCAGGTTCCTATTCCAAAGTCTTTTGCTTCCAGTTCCTTAGATGTACGTGGAGAAGCAGACAGACCCGATTTTCGCCCTCGACCGGGGGTTTCAAATGCTTAAGGGTGGGAAGTTTTAGTAGTGGGATTCTACAGGTTGGGAGATGCCATAGTAGGTAGTCGGCAAGCTGGGGGTCATAAAGATTAGATTTTGATTTTGTGTTTTGCATATTGCGAGCATACAGTGCGTGGGATGCAAATCTGGGGCAGATACTGTATCACGGACATGGCGTTGCAGGTTGGGTCTTGAGGCAGAAAAAAAAGAAATTTTTTTTTTAGAGTCTATACGTCTTTTCCCCGACGGGAGCCTTAGGCTATGAGACGGCCCTGTTCTGAGGCAGAAAATAGAAATATGATAATAAATAATGATCCCGATGCAAATATATATCGTACAGCATGCAAGCGAATTATGCATAAAGCTATGGTTAAGTATGGGTTTGTGTTGTGTCGTTAATAAACAATGCGACTCTACGCTAATCCATTTGCGTCCGACTACACGTCCTCCGAGAGTTAGCAGCGTAAAAAAAACCCACTCCTACACCTCTAACCCGGTAACTACAGACAGGCAATTTATTTTCTTCCGGAGCAACCTCTTGAAAAGATTTAAACGATGCCAGCTTCAACTTCACGACTGTCTCGGCGGGCTGCGGCCTCAAAGAAAAAACCGCTGGTGGTCGACTCGGAGAGCGAGCCTGAGGTGGAAGAGGAGGAGGTTGAATCGGAACTAGAGGTTGTGCCTACACCAAAGAGGGGAGTGAGGGGGGGTATGAAGGCTGCGGAGGTTAAACCGAGGGATAGGGCGAAGGCCAATCAAAAAGGAAAGAGGGCGGATAAGGCAGTATCGGCAGGCGAAGAGGATGGGGACACACTTGTGAAAGCGCCTTTGAGGCGCGGGAGAAGGACTCCAGTGAAAAAGGCGAAATCACCGACACCGGAAGAGATTGGGGACGACGAAGAGGAACAAGACGATCAAGATGAGGAGGAGGATGACAAGATAGCGAATGACAATATGGAGGAGGGGGAGGAGGGAGGAGAAGAAGAAGAGGATGAGGAGGAGGGGGAGGAGGAGGAAGAAGTCAAGATGCCAGCCTCACGAAAACGAAAAGCAACCGAACAGGAAGTAGTTGCACCTTTACAACCCCAACTGGGAACACCAGCACGAACACCATCCACGCCATCTATTCGTCAATCAAGGCAAACGACGCCTGTTGCGCCAGTATCAAGAACAATACTTCCCCAAGGAACACCAAAGCCCAAATCCAACATGCGAGCGGCCGCAGAGGGGTCTATGCCAACATCTGAGAATAAACGTTCGTTGGAGACCGCGTTCCCAGAGGGGACAGGAAACACGCCTGATCGCAGGAGATCAGCGTCTATGGCATTTCCGGAGGGGGGTGGGTATACGACAAGTCATAGGAAGCCTTCGCAGGCTGCGGCTCCACGGTTGGCGAATGTTGCGTTGGGATCACCGTCTAAGACAATGGCCATTGGTTCACCATCGAGGGCGAGGAGGTCAGCTACGCCTCAGGTGTTGCAACCAGTTGCTGAACCTCAGAGCCCGAGTTTATCTCAGCAGATTCCACCGTCGGCGCAGGTTCTACCAAAGGTGCCACAGATGCCACCTTCAAGTCAGCATGTCCCGTACACTCAAGTTGCCCCGCCAGTTACTCAACCACAGCTACCACAGCCAGAACCCAATGTACCGAGTCAGAGGACGGTTATTACACATTTGGTGATGACCAATTTCAAGTCATATGCGGGGAGGCAAGAAGTTGGACCGTTTCATCCATCGTTTTCTTCCGTTGTTGGTCCCAACGGTTCAGGAAAGTCTAATGTCATTGATTCATTGCTCTTTGTTTTTGGTTTCAGAGCAAGTAAGATGAGACAAGGGAAGATATCTGCATTGATCCATAATTCTGCGAATCATATGGACTTGCAATTTTGTGAGGTTGAGGTTCACTTCCAGGAGGTGATTGACTTAGTATGCCCCCCTTGATATATGTATAACCTGAAACCAGTGACTAATCCGAACAAATGAACAGCCTGGTGGAGCGCATGAAGTCGTCCATGATTCTACTCTCATCATCGCCCGACGTGCATTTAAGAATAATTCCAGTAAATATACAATCAATGGCCGAGAATCCAATTTCACTCAAGTCACCACTCTCCTCCGTGATCGCGGTGTGGACCTTGACCATAAGCGTTTCCTTATTCTTCAAGGTGAAGTCGAGTCGATTGCTCAAATGAAACCCAAAGGGAAGGACGAGAACGACGACGGGCTTCTGGAATACCTTGAGGACATCATCGGAACCTCGAAATATAAGCAGCCAATTGAAGATAGTGCAACGCAGGTGGAAACTCTCAATGAGGTGTGTCTTGAAAAAAGCACAAGGGTACAGCATGTTGAGAAGGAGAAGAATTCCTTGGAGGATAAGAAGAATTTGGCGTTGGACTTTATCAAGGATGAAAATGAGCTGGCGTGTAAACTGGCGATGCTGTATCAGGTGCATATGCTGGACTGTGCAGATCATATTAGTATTACTTCAGACTTGGTCACACAGGTTCAGGTGGAGTTAGATGAGGAGCTGGAGAAGCACAAAGGGAATGAGGAGGGTATCAAGAAACTGGAAAAGAAGTATAAGGATATGACCAAAGAAATTGAGGTAGGTGACTCCCAGTGGGATTATGGTTTAGTTGACTGACATGAAGTCCGCAAGTCCAGTCAATAGAGAGGGACACTGCTGTTATTGTCAAAGAACAGGCTAAATACGACAAGGAGAACGTCAAACTCCAAGAAAAGAAAAAATTCCTCATCAGCAAAGAGAAGAAGTTGCAGAAGGCTATCACGACGAACAGGTTGGCTACCTCCGAGGCTGTTGGCCTGATAGATAAGTACCAGAGCGATTTGGAACGTCTGTCCGCAGAAGTTTCTGCCATGGAAACGAGACTCCAGGCTGATGAGGAGGAGCTTGAGAGAGTCCGTAACGATTTGAAGGGCAAGACTCAAGTTTTCTCCGATCAGATTACCCAGAAACAAAAGCAGCTTGAGCCGTGGAATGAGAAGATCAACCAGAAGCAATCTACTATCGCGGTTACTCAGAGTGAACTTGATATTCTCCACCACAAGCGGAATGCGGCTCAGAAATCCATCGAGGAGTTCCAGGCTAAAATTGAGTTGATTCGGGAGTCCCGTAAAGCAAAGGAATTAGAACATAAGGAATGCCGGGCTGAGAAGATTAGATTGGAGAGGGAGGTACAGAAGGCTGAAGCTCAGCTTGATAAGATTAGCCAACAGGAGGTCAACCTTCGAAATATCTTGTCTGGAGCTAGGCAGAAGGCAGATGAAGCAAGGGCGTCTTTGGCGGCGTCGCAGAACCAGGGGAATGTATTGGCAGGGTTGATGAGGTTGAAGGAGTCTGGGCGAATTGACGGGTTCCATAACAGGTTGGGTAATCTTGGTACCATTGATGCAAAATACGACGTTGCTATCTCCACTGCGTGTCCAGCTTTGGATAACCTTGTGGTTGAGAGCGTGGAAGTTGGACAACAGTGCATTGAGTACTTGAGGAAGAATAACCTAGGGCGAGCAAATTTCATCTGTCTTGACCGACTCCAACGGCGAGATATGAGTCCTATTCAGACCCCGGAAGATGTCCCAAGATTGTTCGATCTCATCAAACCTCGGGACCCGAGATTTGCACCAGCCTTCTACAATAATCTCTACGATACTCTCGTTGCAAAAGATTTGACTCAGGCAAATAGAATTGCATATGGCTCCAGGAGGTGGCGTGTAGTCACGCTAGATGGGCAGTTGATTGATACTTCTGGTACAATGAGTGGTGGTGGTACAAGGGTTATTAGAGGCAAGATGTCTAGCAAGCAGGTTGCCGAGACGACCCGGGAAGCGGTCACCAAGCTTGAAACTGAAAGGGACGCCCAGGAGAAGAACCTCCAGGCTTGCTTGGATGAGAAGAGAGCGCTGCAGGAGAGGTTGAGGGAATTGAAGGAGAGGATTCCGGAGTTGGATGTCACAATGTCGAAGATTGAGCTGGAGGTGCAGAGTGGGGAGAAGCAGACTATGGATGCAGAGAAGAGGATACAGGAGTTGAGGTATGCATTGTTGGAAACTCATTCTTACCCTGAACTATGAATACTGATTTCGGAAATAGTGAACACAAGGTATCTGCCGCTGATAAGAATCGCGTTATAACCCTTGAGAAACAGATCAATACCCTGAACACCGAGCTCGCAAAACTCAGATCTGAAACTTCTGGTACCGAAGAAGAGATCAAAGCTCTCCAGGACAAAATCATGGAAGTCGGCGGTGTGCGTCTCCGCTCACAAAAAGCTAAAGTAGATGGACTCCGCGAGCAGATAGAGACTCTCAACGAGCAGCATATGCAAGCTGACATCGCCAAGACCAAGGCCGAGAAGACAAAGGTGAAGGTTGAGAAGGCATTTAGGGATAGTACAGAGGAGCTTGAAAACGTCACACGAGACATGGAGGGACTGGAAGCAGAGATTAAAGAGCAGGTGAAGGCTGCGGAAGAGATTAAGACGAGAGTGGAGGAGGCGCAACACTTTTTGGATGTGAAGAAGGATGAGTTGGAGGTTGTCAAGGAGGAGTTGGATGAGAAGAGAAAGCAGATGAACACGACTAGGGCGGTGGAGATTGAAATGAAGAATAAACTGGAACAACATCAGAAGAGCTTAGTAGAAAATCAGAGGAAAATGGCTAGTTGGAGCGAGAAGATGGAGAAGTTGACAATGCATCAGCTTAAGGATTATGGAGTTGCGGTTGGGGAGGAAGAAGAGGTGGGGTTGCCGCAGTTTAGTGAAGATGAGTTGAGAGATATGGATAAGGAGGTATTGAAGAAGGAGGTTGCAAATGTTGAGGCGAGGTTGCAGAATGTTAATGTGGATTTATCCGTGCTGGGGGAGTATAGAAGGAGGCTGGAGGAGCACACAATACGAACTATGGATCTGAATATGGCGGTAGCAGAGAGGGATAATGCGAAGAAGATGTGCGATGATTTGAGGAAGAGGAGGTTGGAGGAGTTTATGGAGGGGTTTAGTACCATTTCGCTGAGGTTGAAGGAGATGTATCAGATGATTACTATGGGTGGGAATGCGGAGCTAGAGTTGGTGGATAGTTTGGATCCGTTTTCCGAGGGCATCCTGTTTAGTGTGATGCCTCCAAAGAAGAGTTGGAAGAATATTAGCAATTTGAGTGGTGGTGAGAAGGTATATTCCCCTTCCCTCATCGCTGGGGGTATGTTTTGGTTGGTTTACCAATGGCTAATGTGGTGTGCAGACGTTGAGTTCCCTCGCGTTGGTGTTTGCGCTTCATCACTATAAACCGACTCCTCTATACGTCATGGACGAGATTGATGCAGCCCTTGATTTCCGAAATGTCTCGATTGTAGCCTCATATATTAAAGAGAGAACGAAGAATGCTCAGTTTATTGTTATTTCGTTAAGAAATAATATGTTTGAGCTGGCATCGAGGCTGGTGGGGGTGTATAAAGTTAATCATATGGTATGTGTCATATCTTTGGTACCCTGAAGCTGTGAGATGGGGTGAGGTTGCTAATGGACATGAGAGGACACAGACGAAGAGTATTACGATTGAGAACAAGGATTATCTCAATGAAGGCGGTGGGGAGAGGGAGAAGGCGAATGGACATGTGCCACCGGCGACTGTGGTTAGTGTAGTTGCGAGATAAAGTGATAAGGAGGTGTTGTAAGGGGTATGATCTTTAGATAGATGTAATGACTATCTGTCTTGGGTTAATTTGATATTTGGTTGTTTGGCTGGTTTTTGATATCTTGTTGTGTTGGTAGGCTTCTCGGGTTATCCTGTGTTTTTGTACATGGATTATGAGTAAAATTGGGTTAATATTGTTTGGCACCACTCACATGATGACCACCGGAGTTCAGGAATAACTTTCTTGGTACTTTAATGTACAACATCTATATATCTAACAGTATAGTCCGGCTGGCATAACTAAAAACTCATGTGACAGCGATGGAGCTGAATAGAAAACTTACTACGTTTTTCACCTCAAGCCGTTAGACATGGTGGGGCCCACTATGAATTAAGTCATCTCTGCGACCCTGCCCTCAACTATTGATGAATAACCATCCCACATGACGAGTATGTCAGTTGTGGGCATAGATTTCGGTTTTATTTAAAGTACACACGATCCCTTCGGGGGTAAGTATTTATTTTAGCGCGTAGGTAGATAGGAGACTGGGACCGAGAACAGATTTCAGGTCAGATTCCAGATACCGTAGAAATTGGAAAATAACGGCCCATACTCGAATATACCGACCCCCCTATATTTAGGGTCTTGCATGCAGATAGGTACAAGGTTGAATGTCTCAGTACATGTGAACTACCACCAACCACCCGGCCAGATTGGAATAGGGAGTGAGTGTATGGTATCTACAAGACTGAAGATACGGATTTTTGTTGATGAAGTTCAATAGCTAACTACCAAAATGCCATCCGCCAGTACCCCACGACCCGGTCCAGCAGCTAGGCCTTTAATTCCACACTCAGTTGCACCCCCTCGTGCCTTATCCTTAGTAGAATCACGTTCAACAACGCCGAGAACGCCAAGAAAAAGCCGGAAAACATTGGAGCGGTTCCTGGAGTTCATTGAGCAGAAGAAGGCTGGCGAGGAATGGGAGGGAGAACTTGAAGGGGAGGTGGTGAATATGTTTTTGAGTCTGATCTTGCGGCCGAAGCTAGAACATCTGACACTATGGCGTTGTCTTTCTTATGTATCTAAATGTATTCAGAATCGGCCTTGCATATGTACCTTACTTCGTGTAGAATAGTAACACTAAATATAGGGGGGTCGGTATATTCGAGTATGGGTCGTTATTTTCCAATTTCTACGGTATCTTCTTTTCTTTTCTTTTTCTCTTGCAATCAGCCGTTTGCAGAAACAGAAACTGGTACGTCACGGTCAGTCTGGCTACCAAGGCACAATCAGTCCGTTCTCAAAATGTTTGAAGTCTGTGTTTCCTATTTGGGTAGTTTATCTTTCCTATCTGGGTAGTCTGCATTTCCTATTACTTGTTAGCGTAAGTCACACTACTGGTACCTACATAGTCTCCAGCTGGAAGTCACGTGGTACTGTAATAATTACTACATATGATAACCTAACTCGCCTTTTCTCTAAAGATACAGGCGCTTCGGTTTTTGCTAATGAGTTTCTCATCCTTTGCATTTTTATAGTTTCTCATGTTCCAGATTCATGGCGGATATACTGTATACTGAGGCAATTATGTATTACAATGCTACTATAGGATTGAGGGAATTATCTTCAAAGTAGCATAAGGGATTAGACTGGTCTCGAGGCTAATATAAACCCGTGATATCCTTGTGATCCGTAGCAGTGATATATACATACCTTCGTAGGTACCCACCTAACAAGCAAATACTGAGAAAACTGGCTGCATATAGTGTGTAGGTATTTCTGTGGGGGACACAGGATCAAAAATTCAGAACAATTGCATACACACGTGCGGATACAGGACTTCCGACGGGCAGCGGGGTGGGGTCTAAATAGACCAGTGAGGATAAAGAGAAAGAGGATGATACAAATATTTACAACAAAGGTGTTGGCATCACGGTCAACAGGCCCCCTAGTCGCAACTGGCAATTCCACACTTAATTATCCCATGGGCCGGTGAGACATGCCAGACATGCGTGAAGGTTGGTAGCTATGGGCAATTCGAGCTCGAGCGTATAGCTTGTTTATAGACCGCTTGGACCTTCATGCAATGTCTGGCATGTCTTATCAGCCCATGGGATAGTGCTGCTGATTCCTCAAATATTTTCCAACAAAATCTACGTGTAATCATAGAAGCATACTTTGTAAATTACTCTAAAAAGTACTTTTGAGGTATTGGGATCTAAGGCACAACGATCATGGCTTTGTAGTAAAATCCTAGCCCAGAATTGACCAAATCCCGACACATATTGCTAAATTGAGCTATTTATTTAGTTCACCAAACTAGGCCCAAATACCAAAAAGCCCAGAAACCCTCACAGCTAAACCCTGAAGTTCAATTCTTCCCTTATGCAGTTGCAGCAATATCTGCCGCCAATCCCTTCCAACCACTGGCTCTCCAAGGCGCAATCATAATTGCCCTCTGATCACAGCTTATCCGACCCACTCCCGCCAATGCATCTGAAACAACCTCTGGAGTAAAATCCCCATGCTCAGCAACCTTCTTGGCCATTTCCGCTGCATGTTGGTCATTTGCCATCTCTGCAAACCTCTGCCAGGGGCCAGGGTGGGCGGGGCGGAGGAAAACAGCAGCAGAAGCGGTAGCGATAGGGTCTTTGTTCTGTAGTTGTGCAACAACATTCAAGATTTTGTCCACTTTGTCCTTTAGTGCTATATCGAGATTGTTTCCACGAACGGAGTAAAGATCGTCCATGACTGCGTCTAGAATGTCCTCATTCTGGTCAAGGACTCCTATGCTACTCAGAAGTAACATGGAAGGTAGATGGTCTGGGTGATTCTCAATACTAGAAAGCCAGGCATTAGATGGAGCTCGGATAACCGATGGAGGTACCCACCATGCAAATAGTTGCTCCCTTGCAGTTTCCTTTTCATCCTCCCCTCCCTTCGCCCAAAGCACTTGCGCCAACAGCGCGACGACATCTGGGTTTTCTGAAGACTCCACCAGCGCTACCTTGAACATCTCTAAGGATTCGCTCATTTCCCCGTTGAAATAATTTGCAAGCCCACATGTGAGGTGGGCAGACAATCTACAGGACTTCAATTGCTGAATGTCCGCCGATAGGTCCAACGCCATAGACGCATGTTCGATTGCCTCATCATATTCTTTCTGCCCAAGTTTCATACGAGCCAAATCCCCCTTGGACTGTGCGTATCGAACCAAGGCCTCCTCTTCTTCGGTCTCTTCATATTGCTGTTCATAGATGCCACAGACCGTTGACAGATTAGCAGTACTTTTGTTAAATTCTCCTATACGCTCTTGAAACAATGCGCTGAGATGTAACAATGCCGGCTGGTTTGCTATTTGCAGCTCCAGCTTATGAAGAGCAAATATGGGACCAATAAGAGAAATGAAGGATGCCTCTGGCTGAATACTGATCCTTGTGTCAAACGTGGATGTCGCATACTCTCGTTTTGAAATAGTCTAAAAAAGGTCAGTTGCCACGAAGCTACCGTTACCCTGAATAGATAACCTACCACAAATCCACTTGATATCTCAAACGCGTGTTCAAAGAGTTCCTGGGCAGCTTCAAGATCATCTCCTAGTACTGATACGAGCCCTTGGCCAATCCATGCGTAGGCATATTCAGGGTCAACTGATTGTGCCCGCGTGAAGGCTTCCGAGGCAAGTTCGACATCATGCTGGAGAAGATAAAGTGTCCCCAGATTCGTCCATACTTTGGCATCCTTCTCATCGATATACAGGGATCGCACAAGTGCATGCTGTGATGCTCGAGGACTTACCTCTGCTGTGGCAACTCCCAAAGCATTCCAAAAATCATGATTCCCTGGCTGGACTTTAATTGCACGCTTAAAACAGCGAATGGCAGCACTATGGTGTGCTTCCTTGTGAGCGACCCCACAATTGTAGGCTCGGAATTCAGCGCAACCAAGGTTGAACCATGCAACAGAGTGGGCGTCGCGGTCATCTGCAGACACGTAAAGCGCCCTCTTATAGGAGAGAATACCAAGATGCAAACAAGATTGCAAGTTTGCGTTCTCACCCGTTAATGAATCCAATATAGTTGAGTCAACTCGATCGTATTCAGACATGATATCCAAATGCTTCTTGTCGATACCTAAGGACACCATTTCCTTGACCAAATCCAGGGGAAGCTGTGAACAAAGGGATTGTATCCACGAAAATAGTAGGCATGCGTCGCCAACGTTCTTCCATACGCTGAGTGCCTCTGCCCGCAAAGTAGCCACTTCTTTTGATATGTTAAGGGACTCTAAAAGGGCGTCCGCAGCTTGGCCGTAGTATCCCTTTTCAACCTGATTATACGCCATGGCAAGAAGGGTCTCAGCAAGGGCCATCAACACTCCAAATTCCCCGGGCTGTTTTTCTAGCACTTCGCGGTATCCAGAGCATGCTTCACTAAATTCACCAAGTTCTCGATGGACATTGGCTATCATGTACTTGACGAACCAGTTCTCGTCGTCTAGTTCGGCTGCTCGCCCAAAGGCTTTCAAAGCAGAATTGTACTTGCCGGAATTCGCATAAGCTTCTCCTAGGCCAACCCAGGAATGAAAATCAGTTGGTGTAGATCTTAAAGCCGACTGAAAGGCCACAACAGCTTTTGCATGATTTTGAGCGTTCTGTATATCATTAGATTGACCTGGATGTTTTAATCCATAGAAAGCTCTTTACCAGTTCTACCACGCCAATGGCGTTCTGTGGCCAGCTCATAGCCTTCCCAGGGATAGATCTCTTCTTGTCCGCATCTGCAACTCGCCTGGCTATAATCTCCACGAGGTCCCACTCCTTAGTGTCCGCTTTCATCTGGGCTAACCTTTCTGCCGCTTCAATCTCCCCAGGTGATAACTCGAATGCCTTCTCAAAGCATTTTGTGGCTCTAGTTACATCACCCGCGATGTCTGCATAGTATATACCCATACTCGTATATGCTGGAGCATAATTGCCGTTGCTTTGAAGAGCTCTCATAAAGTAAGAGTATGCCCCTTTACGGTCACTTCTAGCCTCCTCTTCTTGATTATTAGCATTAGACAAGTCATAGACATCGTTGATGCGTACCATCGGCATTCCAGACACAGGTGCCAATTCTCCACAATACCTGAGCCTTTAGCTCCCTCGCCTGTGAATCTACCCTAGTTATCTGTTCAAGGCACTTCTCCAAGCCCTTCCTTCCCCCCTCATAATCCTGCATCAAAACTTGGCACCATGAAGCCTCAGACAATATCTTTATGCTATCTGGATTGAGTTTTAACGCTTTTGTGAGGAAACCCAGGGCTCCTTCATAATCCCCTTGCTCTTCTAAAACGAGCCCTATACCGAATAGAGCTGTAATATTGCCTTTATTCCGGTTTAGAATCCCATTAAAGTACTTTTTCGCATCCTCATGATACTTTGGGGACTGGTAATGGATAAGAGCAGTCGCAAGAGTAGAAGTTGTAGCATCTAAATTCCTGTATAGTATCAGCGTGAGACTTACCAGCAGAGTTGTAAAGAAATTGGGTTACTTTTGTAGGACCACACCCGCCTCCTTAGATTGGGTGAGAAGTAGTTTTCTCCCTATATCACAGGTTTCAACGGCAGTCTCATACTCGTTAACGAATAAGCAGTAGTCGCCCATGATTCGGTGACAAAGGGCAGATTTATCGTCCTTGGCCAGCCCCTCCTATGCGCTATTAGACCAAGAACAGGGATCAACAACAATAGGGAATAAATCATACAGTCATTGAAGAAAGTATCTGAGCAGAGTCAATTTCTTCCAATGTAGGTGGAGCACTGTCCTCCTGATCCTCGGCCGGGGGTGGGGGGGGGAAGGGGGATATTTCAGACTCCAGATACGCCTCGAGCATCTCCCCAAGACCAGTATCCGGGAAAAAATTCACGTATTCTCGCAAAACATTTACATCATGTTCGGCTATAGATTACATTAGTAAATCAAACTGCACAGCTCAAGGACCCAACATACCTAAACTTTCGCAGTCCTTCCATTCTATGAAGAGCCTCCAGGCCAATTCAAGGGGAAACTTCAAGATCACCATGCCCTCTGCCCACTTTTTGACTTTTTGTACCTGCCCAGGTTTCTTATCTGCTGGAAATACCAGTAGTTTTTCATAGCCATGCCCCAAGAGCCTCCCTTCAATATCCCTCCGGAGTTCCTCATTATCAGACCAATTAAGAATGTTTTGGTAAAGCTCCTCAAGCTGTATGGGACATTAAGCCAGGAACTGTCAGGTAGACAGAGAATGTGGCACTTACAGGAGATGCACTCAGAACCTCACACTTAACCTCAGAAGTTACATTGGCTTTTGTAGCACCCAATCTTGTGCTTCTGTTGCCAATCTCTTTGTTTATCTTCTCCTTCTCTCCCTTTTCTGTCATTTCGGCAAGCTTGAGATATGTATCCGCCGGCCGGGGTATTAGGCCTTCCAGGTACTCAAACACAGGGCTACCGGGCAATATTATGTCAAGGCATTGTTTATACTGGACTTTCATTAGCTCCCATGCTTTGATTTCAGGGTAACCTGCACACCTGCTGGGTAGCTCCATGCTCCTTGACGAACTGGAGCATCTTATTAACCACATTCGCGCACCTTGTTCGGTCATCCCTTCTCCAGCTGTCAGCATACGTACCGACAAACCCAGACATTGGTGCAATGTGTCTCACCGCAACCTAACGTTGGTAACAGTAGACCAGGATGGCAGAAACCTCACCCGTCTCTAAATATGATACTGATCTTTGTTGCAGTGTCTATATATTTGGGAATATCCTTTTGTGCCTCGTAGATGTTGAGTAGGCCTTGCCACGGCTCTGGCACCTTTTCATACTTTGGGTCTACAGACAGAGCATTATTGTACGACTCTTCACTTTCTTGTATGAACCCTTGCTGGAAAAGGGCATAGCCCAGATAGAGATGCCTGAGGAGACTGTCAGCCAGACTCAATGTGGGGTCAATTGTGGCCCAAGCTCAGTCCCTACGCAGTGTAGTTTTGTGGCTCAAATGAAAGGGCCTTGCGGAAATTATTGACTGCCCCCTCCCAATCCTTCAAGCCAATACAAACTTTCGCAGCCTTAAGGGCAGACTTGGTCGCCATGTTGAGATGAGGTTGGCAAGTGAGAGCCGCTGTTGCTCCGCAAAGTTGGTTGCACCAGGCCGAACGCTAGACCAAATTTGGTACCTTGGACAGCTATTATTTATTTCCTTGCTTCAGTCGCAACTCGAGCTCGTCGTCAGTAATAACAACCTACAACCTACTACCTCCATCTTACAACCGCTTCTCCACAGACCCAATTTAGAGGATAGAGCTTTTGTGTTACACCAGCTTAGAGCTAGATTGATCCGTCAACCTCGAATCTACATCATGTCACGGCTCCTCCAGATTGAAGGGACTCTTTTCAAAGATGAACACAACCGACAAGTAATCCTCAGGGGTGTCAATTTAGCTTCAGATGCAAAATTTCCAGCTCAGCCAAATCAACCATCTCATATTGCAGGGGATTTCTTTGATGGAGACAAAGTATCATTTATTGGTCGACCATTTCCGTACGAGGAGGCAGATGTTCATTTGAGGCGAATTAAAGATTGGGGATTTAATACCGTGCGATACCTCTTCACCTGGGAAGCCATAGAAAGCAAAGGCCCGTATGTAACCAGTTAAGTCAAAATGGGAGGGATCATTACTAATTAGGTGTAGTGGTATATACGACGAGGAATGGATCAAAAGCACAATTGCCTTACTGCGAAAATGCAAGGAATATGGCCTCATGGTTTTCATGGATCCCCACCAGGACGTTGTAGGTGACCTCCCTGGGAATTGCAGCCCTGACGTGCCAGTGCTAATTGGTTCCATTGAGGTTAACAGTGGTCACGGTTCTCTGGTGGGTCCGGAGCCCCAATGTGGACGGTGTACGCAATGGGTTTCAATCCACAAGCGTTCGCAGCTACTGAAGCAGCCCTTGTTCACAATACATACCCAGATCCTCAAGAATTTCCAAAAATGATCTGGTCAACGAATTATACCCGCCTAGCATGCATGACAATGTTCACAATGTTCTTTGCAGGCCGTGATTTTACTCCAAAGTGTATCATTGATGGCAAGAACATCCAAGATTATCTACATGAACATTACCTCAATGCAATGAAGCATCTTGCCCTCCAAATACACAAGGCAGGGGACTTGGAAGACTCTACGGTCATTGGATGGGAATCATTTAATGAGCCTAATCGAGGACTCATCGGCTATCAAAAATTAGATGCCTACCCTAAGGAGCAAAAAAACCATAAGGGCACATCCCCTACCGCCTGGCAGGCCATCCTCACAGGCTCTGGGAGGGCATGCGACGTTGATACATATGAAATGGGTGGGAAGGGCCCTTATAAGACTGGCACTACTCTGGTTGATCCAAAAGGAGTTCAGGCGTGGCTGCCAGCAGATTATGACGATAGCAGATATTGCTGGAAAAGAGATCCCGGATGGAGGCTGGGTGAATGTATTTGGGCCCAGCATGGAGTTTGGGATCCGGAAACTGATACCCTGCTCCGAAATGACTATTTCTCGAAAGCCCCTGATGGGACCCCATTAGCGACCCATGAATGGTGTAATATATACTTCATGAACCATTATCGACAGTATTCGAAAGCAATTCGATCTGTGCACAAGAAAGCAATTATGTTCTGCCAGCCTCCAGTCTTTGAGATACCTCCTGTGATCAAGGGTACAGCGGATGATGATGATAGATTGGTGTATGCACCGCATTTCTATGATGGAATCACATTGATGACCAAGAGCTGGTTTGTAACTATGCCCCAGCCATCTAATATAATTTAAACCCTAATTGTCATTGTCTCCAACAGGAATCGGTATTGGAACATTGATGTTCTAGGTGTCCTCAGGGGTAGATATCTGTCACCTGTGCTTGCAATCAAGATTGGTGAAACTGCGATCAGAAATTGTTTCAAGGATCAGCTCACTGCGATGCGTGAGGAAGGAATTCAGAATATTGGTAAATACAGTATCCCCCTTGAACTATTACAGGACTCATCGTTCTTCCTCCAGGCCAAACCCCATGTATCTTCAGTGAAATTGGAATTCCTTTTGATATGGACAAGAAGGCCGCATACTCGTCAGGCGATTATTCATCACAGATTCGTGCTCTAGATGCAAATCACTATGCTTTAGAAGGCGCCAACGTTGGGTTCACTCTGTGGACGTATTGTGCAACCGTAAGTTGATAAGCTCCAGAAAATCGACATGATGCTAATCAATAAGCCAGAATGATCATATATGGGGAGACCAATGGAATGGCGAAGATTTGAGCATATTCAGCATTGATGATAATGCTGTTTCGGCGGCAAAGTTAAGTCCTGATGGTAAGACCCAGGGAATTCCTGAAACGGCATCCATAGCTCCCTCTTTTGCGTCGTCAGAGATGACTACAAACTCCACAAGGCCACAATCTATTACTATAGCTGGTAATCGAGCAGCGGAAGCATTTATTCGCCCTGCTCCAATCTATACTGTCGGAACGTTATTAAAGTATGGATTTGACTTGGCGCGGGTGACATTCGAGCTCAAGCTTGAGGCCGAAGAATCCACAAAGGAGAATGCACCAACGGAAATCTTTGTACCACCACTTCACTTTCCAAAGGATCAAATGTCTGTGACGGTATCAGATGGGAAGTGGGAATACAATGAGCAGTCAAGGATCTTGAAGTGGTGGCACGACAAGGGCCAACAGACCATCAAGATCGTAGGTGTGAAAACATTGAGTGTAGAGGTGGAAGATGAAAACCTAGCGTTGCAGTTGTGTGATAAGGTCTGCTCGATCATGTAAAGCTATGATAACATGTAGTCAACTTGATGGCGTGATTTTTATATCCCTAATATTTGTCAGGGGGTGGCTCAGTCATGGGATTTAAGTTCTGATACCCGCAAAAGACAATATATACACTTCAGGTCAATAATATCCACTAGACCAGGCCAGCCCTGATTGCGCATTCTACCAGGAAGGAAAGGGATTACGCATGTATACCGTTGTGATATTATTTTCAGACCTAAGCAGCACCCCCAGTCACCTTATGGGCTCTCCGCCTTCATTGGAGTCACAACATAAGTTGGCTTGACAAACCTACACATCGAAAAACCCGGGTCAGTAAACCACTTAAGAAAACTACCCAATATTCCTCAAAACTAGGGCGGGATATGTACTTATCACTGTTGTAAACACTACCATAATCCCAACCCTTGACATCCTTCATCAAGAACTTCTCCCTCTCGGAATTTGCTAATGTTCGTCGGACAAGGTCCCTGTCTTGCTCGGCTTGCAGCACGGGAATGAGGTGTAAGCGGGACCATTGTTTCTCTCGTGCAAGTTCCCTATGTGTTCAAGACTGGTGAATTAGACTGGTGGCAGCTATAGTAGCACTGTTGGTGAGGGTCGATACTGTTGCTCCTTAATAGCTTTGATCGCCTCATAGAAGCCGTAGGTCATAAGCACGCCCATACCATAGATGTAGTATGCTGGGCGGAAGCCTCGGACGGGGAGGTTGCGCTGCGCGGGAATTGCAAATATCCGTCAGTCCATGAATGGTATTCGGACGGGGTAGTGACGGTGATAGTGGTACCTTGAACTGGATGGGGCCGTAGCCCCCGACTGGTGGCAGGTCTTGAGGCATAGTGATTGTGGAGGAAATAGACCCCGTGCAGAACGGGTTCGGATATCGGGATTGTGTGGGAATGACTAAGTGGGTGGGGCTAGGACGAATGGGGGAGTATGTAACCTTTGGTTGAAGATCAGTCGCTTGCTCTGCAGCTGAGCTCAACGAATTCTAACAACAAAGTCAACTACAGAGTCTACCGGAATTTGATACCCTTACAAATACGATACTGGAAGCTTAGAAGGTGGTGAAGTGGGACGGTCCACCCAATGGAGACCACTAGTACACATGTGGAGTTGGAGAATGGGAGTGCTAAGCAGGAGGACATCTTGATGAATGAAGTCAACACAGGGCTCAATGACGAGAAACTCACCCCACCTGAGCCTACAGCGAAATCAGAACTCTCAGCAATTCCCTTAAGCGAGTCCTCGGAGCAGCCGCAGGAAGCCTCACAACCGCAACTCAGCAAAAACGCCCTAAAGCGACTGCGACGCCAACAAGCCTGGGAAAAACAAAAAAAGGAGCGCAGGCTCAGAGAAAAGCTAAAGAAGAAACAAAAGAAAGAAGAAGAGCGTCAAGCCCGAGAAGAGGGATCGAGGGCAAAGGCAGGACAGAAGCGAAAGGCTGGTAGTGAGGAAGAAGGAGATACCATGGGAGCAGAAGAAGATCTGCAGAATGGAGCTATAGTGAAGAAGCACAAGAAAGTGCCTACCCTTGTCCCTATTACGGTCATCATTGATTGTGGCTTCGATGGTCTTATGCATGAAAAAGTCCGTGGTTACATCCTTCCTTCCTTCCTCCCTCACGCCACCCCAATGTCTAAGTAACATAGTCAATTTATTAGGAAGTCACCTCCCTCTCTTCCCAACTCACCCGCTCCTACTCCGATAACCGCAACGCCCCATACCAAGTCCAACTCTCTATAACCTCCCTCAACGGACGCCTCAAGCATCGAATGGAAACAACCCTGCACAACCACCACAAAAACTGGAAACGTGTGAAGTTCTCAGAGAACGATTACGAGGTCACGAAGGAGAATAAGGATAATCTCGTTTATTTATCAAGCGATTCTGATAATACCCTAGAGGAACTTGAGGAGGGGAAGACTTATATCGTGGGTGGGATTGTTGATAGAAATAGACATAAGGTTGGCTGTATTGAGTATTTGGAGTTAGTGGTAATGAATTGTAGGCTGATAGTGGGGGTGCATAGGGTATATGCCACAGAAAGGCCACAGAACAAGGTATCAAAACGGCAAAGTTACCAATAGGAGACTATATACGCATGGCGTCACGGGTAGTGCTCACTACGAACCAGGTTGTGGAGATTATGCTTAAGTGGCTGGAGTGTCGGGACTGGCAGGAGGCGTTCCTCAACGTCATCCCGCAACGGAAGGCCCCCGAAGCGAGAAAAGAAGCAGGTGCAAAGACAAAGGCAGGGGGGGAGGATAAGTGCGAGGAAGGGGAAGATTGTGAGGGCGAGGGGTATGAAGATAGTGAAGGTGAAGGTGAAGATGAGGCGGAGCAGAGCGATGCAGTAACCAAAGATACAGAGGCAAACCCCACGGAATCTGAGCCCGTAGTAGATAAGGGCGAGGTTATGCTGGATATCGGGGTGAAGGATGAGTTGGGTATATCGTTTGGGGGGGTTACAAGAGAAGTCATATAAAATGTTTATCCTTAATTATTTGTCAGTAGCTTGCTCTCGAGTTCAGAGTGCGAGTGTATTGGTAGACTATCCTCTAGCCTCAGATCAAGTATGCTCCAGTATAAAATAGAATTCATCCCGAACATGTTTCAATAATATCTCAAGACATATCATGAGCCTTCCAACCCTAGAGTGGGGGTATCAATTGTCATACCTACCATAGTTCTTCGTGTACACCCTTTTTTGAAGAAGCATGTCTTGCATATACCTCTTCTTCTTCCGCCGCATCTTGCGGTAGTACTTCGTTAAGCGACTTGGGAGTATTGCATTGTTGCCGTCGAGTAGAATAACAAATTTCTGGTGGGATTGATTCAGGGTAACCTGCTCTGGTTCCGAAATACCCGCACAGGAATTCCGTGGTATATACAATCAGAGATTTAGCCTCTGGGCTAGGAGGCTAGCTCACTACATAAAATCTGAGAAGTACCCCGAGGGTCGTGCTACAGCCAAACTAAAAGTATCCATCCGATCACCCCACAGAGATTGTAGTGCACCCAAGAGCCACTAAAGATACCTTCGCACGCATACCTACTTATATATAAGTCTAACCAGACTCTGTCCCAGTCAATCAATGTACGCAAGGCTAAGTACTGTATGACTTAATATTAAGGCCTGGATCTGTGGCACCAGTGATTGTATGCTGGCCCACAATACCAACCCACTAAAAAGTAATATCCGTGCCGGGTGGTACTGGTGTAAAGTCCCAAATTAACTTTAAATCTCGGAATAAGGTTTTTGGGCCAAGAAGTTACCCTGAATTTGTGGCTAATAGTCGTGAATAGAACCCCATGACACCACGCACCAACCAGAGAATTTCCCCGAATCAGCTGCAACTGGCTGCGCAATTCCCCAGCAACCAGAAACAAAAGCAAAGCTGCATGCGCGTAAAGTACATAAAAATACCATATATAGAAAAACGTGCTGATAAGCAAATGTTCAATCCCCCCTCTCTGCCCCCGCTCTAGCCAGTAAGCCCTCCACAACTACATCCTCCACGCCATCTAACTGCCCGTGTTCCAATTGCGTTAAAACCGGTTTCCCCACTGTCCTCACCATCGCCATAACCAGCCCTTCTACCAAATTCCCCTCCAAGTCCCGGAAACTTCCCACTAACCGCGTATCCTCACTACCATTATCCCCCCTGTTACTACTCTTACCATTCCCCTTACCATTTCCCTTGACTAGAGCACTGCCTACTAAATGTGTTTCTAATCCAACCCCATTAGGAGGAACTATCTCCTTCAACGCCTCCTTTCTAATTGCTTCCCACGACTTGCTCACGGCACCCTCCTCTGCACCGAACATCTCGTTGATGATGATATCTTCCATGGTATCGGATATCTCCTCCTTCTCATCTCCATCCTGCGGTACCACCCCCCACGCAAAATTTTCACAGATTGCCTGTAGCGGAGGGACTCCGTGGCATAAATAGTCCTCCGCAAATGCATGTGCCATAAATGAAGCTGCTATCTCCATCCACAAAGTGCTGACTGGTGATCCGAGTACAACAGTCGACGTCCATGCTGAAAGAAGCATGAATAGTGGTAGGGCGTCAGATAGGCTTGCTGTGCCACAGATTGAGTTTGCGGATATGGTAGAGCCGCGGATGATGTGGTCCTTCTGCCCCTCTTGGCCATTTCCTTCTCCCTCATCAACGTCATTGTCTTCGTCATCATCATCAGTGCCAAATCGTTGAATGCAGTATCGAAGCAGCTGCTCAGGGGCGAGCTCATGTTCCCCTAGAATAAACTGGCCAAGGAGATCAGCGTCAGGAAAAACGTGAGTAACCCCACGAGATCTGAGATACCGCCGTAGCCGTATACTCCTTTGTTGCTTAAACCCTTGGACCGTAGTCTGTGGCTTGCGGGCGAAGGAGCTTGCTGGGTCAATTCTTCGAAGCAGGAGGGATACAAAGCGACAGAGGATGAGCCTGAAGCGGACGTCGCGGTGTAAGGAACGAACACCACTGGGGTGGAGTTGTTGGTATGTTTGTAGAAAAGCTGGTGGAGGGATTGAGGGTAAGTCATCAGCTCACAAACACGACATATTCAAAGAGGTGTCATACAGTTAACCAACAGTAAGCTTCGGTCAGCCTTCTGTGCTACCTCTGCCTCTGCCAAAACACGCGCATCACCACGGGGAGGCCCCCTCCCCTCTAATTCCCCTGCATGTCGTACGTCCCATTCCAGGAGCAGGGCTGATATACAATTGTGTAGCAGATAGTCGAGGACCAGCTCATCAACGATGGACGACATTAGGGGTAATCTCCCTGCAGTTTCGGACTTTATCACGGTGTTATGTGGGAAAGATATGGATGTACAACATACTAACACCTGCAAACGGAATGTTTGTCTAGTGCAGTTCTGTATAGATTTGGCTCCCTTTCTCAGGTTAAGATTGAAAGTTGGTGATGTAGGGACTCGCAAAGCAAACCATATCCCATACTCAGTACTTATTTAGCTAGACGAGTTACCTTGTCCCAGGAGAGCATAGTTGCCAAGAGTCCCTGCATAATGATGCCAAGACAGCTGATGTATACAGCCTATGGCGAACCACCATAGTGTCTTCACTACTCAGTATTGTCGCATGCAGGCTGCACACCAGAATCCTGTGGACAGTTTGGTTAACTGTAATGACTGCAGTGTGCGACAATTTATCGCTCTACCGAGTACTAGGCTCAGCAAGTACAGCAAGATAACATCATCTCTTAATGTATGAGCCTATCGTGCCTTGCGTCTACCTGAGGGTACAGTTCGGCAAATGTTAGCCTCGTCCCCCCCGCAGATCTTGTTTCCAGAGTGCGAGACACCTGGCATTTCTGAGGAGGCATTAGCATTCAATAACAACTGGCAGATTAAGCATTCGATGTCACAGTCTGGGCACGAGAACAGTCACAGTGGTATCGGAGTTGGTAGTCTGGTTGGCCAGCGAGTCAGTGGCTATTGAGTATACGTCGGTAACAAGTTGTGGTTGTGGCACTTGATACCAAGTGGCATGTTTGTGAGTTGAATCGAATTAATGGGGGGAAGGCCCTCTTTATATCAGCTAGATTATCAATATATGCGCTACGTGGAGAGCGGCTTGTGCCAACCAGACTATCAATATATATAAAAGTTGCCCTCTCATTTGGGATAGTGTCTCGTCAAAACCATTTATCATAATCCATCATTGTGAGATCCGAGTTCAACGCCTGGAAATATTGTTGGTCCTGAGCCTTTCAGTGACAAGTGTCAAAGCTGATCTCCTCTTCCACTACCCGAAGTAGTACCTATCTACGGGCTTATCTTTCATGGGAAAAGGTTGCCAACATATAGTGGCAAGAAGAATTTTGGCTTTTCCATTACCAAGAAGCCACGTGACACCATATCTGTGCTCTGTGCTCATCAATCACATGTAAATAACTCGAGACGCGCGACGACAACAAAGCAAACTCACTCCATCGGGCTGATTTCAAATTGTCCTAGCAGTTGGGTCGGCAATGAATATTATTGCACTCTCAGCGGAGCTCAGTGATGCAGCTATGTCATATCCTTCTTTCACGTCACCGCATCAGCGCCAGACTAACGTTTGTTTTTGAAGCAAGCTGGACAGGTACTGTTGGTCAGGGTCCATCCTAACATTTCCCTAATGTATTCAATCCCCTTCTAGAACACAAACTTCTTGGAGATCCCATTGGTAATCTCCCTTCCATCAACCTGTTGTCCCCCGCCAGCGCAATCGCTCGTGACTTGTGTATTTTCTGACTAGCATTGTGCCTTACCGCGTCCACAGCATCATAGACTGCATGGGAAAACCAACTGCTGTCAAACTACTTGGAAACTTCGATACCAATACATGACTTTCAGAGGCTTCTGGCACTAGATTGATTTGATGTAATGTCACGCTGCTCTGCTGTTCGAAACCGGGCCAAGGGCTCAAGCGAAGCCAGGGTTCAGGCCAATTCGAAACACAGGGGATAAGAGATAGATGAGTTCCGTAGGCACTTGGACGCGGATCCGGGGTGGAGGTGTTTGAGCTGAAGAGGTGGCGATAACTGTTTCTTTGCCAGATGAGGTGATGGGGGGGCGCTTGAACTCCCCGCATTTTCAGTTGATTGATCACATCGCGGTTATGATGTGCGTACAGAGCGACCATCCTCCAACACCACCATGCCATTAGCGGGGTATCTATTGTACCAATGGCGTATTTGGCAGGTGAAGCACTCATCCTCCAGAAGAGTCAAGCCCCGTTTTTTTTTCCCTGAAGACGGTAGCAACGACGTCAGACCTGGGGGGGCAAAAGAACGAAAAAATGCGCGATGAAGCAAGAGGCCCAGGGGGGAGGCCAGGATGCTGTTAATGAAGCAGGAAATTCTAATGAGGGTGTATTGCAGGCGTTGCTGTCATTTCTAACCGCAATCCCTTAGTCCTCGCAACCCCCAAAATTTGAAAGAATATCTGCTCAGGATGCCTGAGAAAGATATCCGAATTTGTGGGGCTAATGGTGGGACCCCCATTGTTAAACTGGTCCCCACTGGCGACCATGTGGGGGGCTCCGAGTCGCCAAGTGCACATCTGAAGGCTGCTGCTAGTCTGACGGGGCCACACGGCTGCTACTTCCCCTTCTTACTTGGGTACAGTAGGGTCCTGGCATATTGCGGCATATTTGGGTCTTCTGCTACTTGGTCTCGAGCCGACGGGCCATCGGGCCCATACCTGTGTTTCTGGTGTTTCTGATGTTTCTGGAGCCACAGGCTGGGGCAGATCTAGGGAGACTGCGCAGCCAACAGCTTTCTACAGTTGCGCAATTGCGAGATGAGCGAACGAGTGCTTGCCAGCTAGTACTGTAGAGTACACCGTACCTTGGCGATAGCGTGATACAAAAAGTGTGGACCCAGGCAGTTTGCGGCATCAGCGCTGTGGTGGACTATGCCTGATGCCATATTTCGCACAGCAACCCCGCCTTTTCTTTCCCATAATGCCTCCCTCCCTCCCTCCCTCCCTCCCTCCCAGGGTACCCTCCCCCTGTCCATCACTTGCACACACCCCTCTAGAAGCCCTAATGCGCCCCCCTCACCCCCGGAAAAATGCGAGGTAAGTCTCTGCCGCTGCTATGTTTGCATTACTCGCCCAAACAACATGTGTGTGCTCCTCCCACCTCTTCAGGCCTCTGGCAGCTGGCCTGCCTCTCGCCTCTGATTTGCCGGTGCAGTTCCCGCGCAACAATATACCCTCGCTTTCACGGTAATAAGCTGTGTGCCCTGTTCCCTTCCCAGGCGGATCTGTGGCCGCTGATCTCATCCTCTGCTCAACTCCAAGAAGGCTCTCTTTATTCCCGCCACTCTCCAGAGGGCACTGAGAGCTAGTGTACATACACATCTCCTGTAGCATATTGGCTGCCCAGACCCCTGCCCGCCGTCCCGCTTGGCCTTTGCGCTCGCAGCCTTCGTTCGCTCTCTTTGTGGCACACACATTGCACCCCTGCCGCCTGCTCGACAGGGACTGGCATTGGCTCCCTGTATGTATGCGGGCTGGTGCCAAGGAGGTGGTGCATCGCCGAGTGCTTTTGTTTGGTCGAACAATTACAACAGTAGCCACGTCCAGTAAGTACAACTACGTGCCAACGGAAGGCTTTTTCCATAATATCCAGACGCAGGGAGGGGGCTTGTTGATCGGCTGGCAGGAATGCTCAATGACTGGAAAACACTACGAAGAGAAGGATGAAGGGAGCTACGTCATGTTCAAGAGGCTACGGAGAAGAGGCTCCATATCAGAATCCCATATCTCATAAATGCATTGAGGAAATATCGCGCCTAAGAGCCAAGTACGGTGTGCCGGACACGAAGAAAAAATGTTTACACCAGACTTTTCGAGTGCGAAACATCTCCTTTGATGGCGGAAGACGAAAGGAACCCAATTCTACGGCATCGGTGCTGCTTGCAACATTTTTAGACTTCAAGCACAGAATTAAACATGGTGACATGACTGTACAAAGAAAAAGAGATTGTATGTGTTGATCTTCAGAGACAGGCAGAATCGGAATGGAGAGTTCTTCAGCATAGGAGGATGAAGGGACATTTGTATGGGTAGTCGAGGCGGAACGATCTGCTTTGGCAACTGTGGCCTGCGTGATGGGAAAAAAGGCGTAGTATATGGATTCGCTAATTGCTACCATGGTTGGGAGTTCTGCTGATGGATAAGTTTTCTGTAATGATTCCAAGTATGGAGAGAAAGAGAGGAAGGAGAAATGGATGAAGAAATTCTCGGTTATTGTGGATCTCATGTATATTGCACTGGAAGTAGGAGGAAATGGGGTCGGGGTTTGCGGTAGATTTTTATTGAGTTGAGCGAGGGTGATTAGTCATATGTATATATATTGATTGGGGAATTCGTTTCGGGGGTTACAATCAAAAGAGTACCGATCCGGATCATGCCTCAACCATGAAGTGAGTCTTTTCCCGGGCTTTTTGGCCACTGGTGGTGTGCGCCGTGATTGGCTGGTGCATGCTTCCTTGCGGCTTGTGCTGTGATTTGCTCACTCGACGTTGCTTCTTCATCCAGATATCGTGGGGCCAGACACCACTACTGCCGTGGTAGCCTGCTGCAGGTTGGGAGCATATTCAGAAGAGACAGCATAAAGGCGAAGAGGGCTTTAGAAAAAAAGAAAAAGAAAAAAAAAGCACACCTCCAAGCAGGAAAAGATAGGTCGGGGAGCAATCACAAAGCACCCGATGCTCACAAGGGCCCTGGTTGTCTATCAGAGCACTGCGACTCCCACACCCCCACCACTGTATTACCACGGCCTCGAGACAGCAAAGTGCAGTCCTTCCCCCAGAGACATCCAGGGTCGTTATTTTTGCCTGCTATCCAAAGTACCGTCTCTGGCTGACAAGTCCTCGTTTTGCGAGTTCTTCAAGAAATAAATCTCAAACGCCGCAAGGCCCAAGGACTGCTGCCCTCTGTCACGGCTCCCTCTCTTCTACTCGCTACATCCGAAATCACACCCACCCACCCGTACCTACACCCACCCGTACCTACACCCACTCGTACACTATCTACACCCTCCCACCCATCCTCGAGAACCCTGCTGCTTGCTGGGTGAGTGTGGCCTTACATACTCTGTACTCGGCGGTGGATACTTCATCTGGCCTGTATCCCTCCGATAACAGTCGACCCTTAGCCACATTGACGAATACCATTTTCCCTCAAAGCTACGAAAGCTGCCTGACAACGGACAGCGAAGCTAGCCCGTTTATTCCCTAAGGGACCTATCAAATACAACTCAACTCATACTGCCCACAAATTGGCACAGTGAACTCCATTTTAACCACCCAATCTTCGAGATCCAGGTTGTTTCCAGCTGCTTCCTCTTTTTGTTAGCACAATCGACAACTTCTCTCGAAATCTTCTCCCCAGAACCACCTATATTTTTCAAAATGCCGATAGACAGGAAGAAAAAGGTCAGCCTTAACAAGGTCACGAAGTCGTTGAGGCCCATGAAGACTGAACGGACGCACGAAGAAAATCAAGAGAGGTATGTATCTTTAGAATTTTACGATCGATGAATACTTCTACACTCAATCGATGCATCCTTGTGCATGATCGATTAATTATTCCTGTACCATTTCTGTGAGATTGCTTACTGACGACGTTACTGGGGAGTTGAAGAGCCTATATCGCCGCTTCTCGAAGAAGTGACCGAAGTCTCGAGGCTCGCGTCGAGTCCGCGCGCCGTGCCTCCGAAATTCACAAGAAGAGAACTGGGAAGGCGTTTCGCATAACAGAGCAGGATGTCATGAATGAGGAGATGTATGAGGAAGAGGACGATGATCTATCAGCGAGAGCATTTGCCAGAGGTTATGTACTGCGGAATATGTACGGAAATCCAGATTCGAGATTGACCGATTATCTCAATCATGCCTTTTACATGGGAAACTTGGTGCAGCGATCGGTCGATGAGCAGTACTCTCGAGCATTTCCACATGCACCTCAGTTCCCAACCAACTATCAAACTGGAATGCAAGGCTTCCCATCTAATGGAAACTCGCCATCAATGTCGACCCAATATTCTCCAATACAGGCCATGTACAACCCACTTCCGACAGCTCAAATTGCTGCTCTTCAGCAGCACCAGCAGCAGGCTCAGACACAGGCACACCAGCAGGCGCAGCAGCAAGCCTTCCCCCAGCAGTTTGTAAGGGCTGGTGTTAACTTCCATCAGTTTCAGCAGGGTCCGACCCAAACCCAGCATCAGACTCCACGGTTCCATACTCCACAAATGTCGCCTCAGGTACAAACACCGCAAACTCAGGGCTATAACCAAGCACAGGCAATGCTCCATTTGACACCCAACATGATGCACCACAATATCGCACAAAACTTCCGATCACCATACATGAGCAACGCACCTCACACACTCTCAATGAAGGCTTCGCCAGGAGCATCTACACAGCTTACACCACAAGCATCACCGGTCACACTACCGCCACAGATTGACTTGGGACCACTATCACCATCAATCCCTCCAGAGGCGCAACAGTTCATCAGCCCTGGCTACAACATCTTCCTAGATGTAGCTGAGTTGAAAAAACACAATACACAAGATGGCGGGCAAAAAGGTCAGATTCCAATTAAAGAGGAGCCAAAAGAGGTGGAGGAGGAGGAGGAGGAGGAGGAGGAGGAGGAAGAGCCAGAGCAGCTAGATACCCCTGCAGAATCACCAAGTGGGGCCTCATGTCAATCAGTACCTGATCTCGCCGACGACGTAGTCAGTGCAAACAATTGCTCGCCGGAGGTGTTTAGCCCCTTGAACACAGACATGGGATCCACAGGGAGTTTTAGCAGCAGTTCTGGCAAAGAACAATCATCGCTAATACCTCATGATCATACTATCTCACCGACAGACAGCAGCCTGAGTATGACAAGATTTGATGATATATTTAACCTAAATTTGGGCGCAAACTATGATTGGATGGTCAGCCATGATTGGACTCGAGACGCGTTTGCGATGTAGAAAGATGGAGACCGCAACCAGGGGGGGGGGGGGGTTGA
>Ga0307514_10000782_pt1 | contig 52736 bp, 68 predicted proteins | sample 16_EM_MG_FD_203088 | JGI IMG/M metagenome (GOLD analysis project Ga0307514, IMG submission 203088) | Populus trichocarpa ectomycorrhiza microbial communities from riparian zone in the Pacific Northwest, United States - 16_EM | ecosystem: Host-associated > Plants > Roots > Unclassified | place... | reverse complement strand
TAGCCGGCCCGATTCCCTTGTCTACACACGTCAATATTTGGAGAATCTTTGTGCAGAGTTTGGAGGCCGTGACGATACGGAAAGTCTTAAGTCATTTCTCCGCACCTACGATCACATCAGCGGAGTAGTCACCGAGCACGGCATGACGGTCGAGTACGAGAGGACAGAGATGTTGCTGCGTGCACTTCCCAAGCGACTCTGGAGGAAGGCAATCTCTAAGCTTGGTCTCAACCCGCTCGAACCGCGTACATTCGAATACGGCAAGCTCAAAGGCTGGATCACTGCGAGAATCGCGTCTGCGGAGGCCTTGACAATGTTCGATTTTCTTGCTCCTGCCGCACCGCCCCTGACAACTTTCCCGGCTCTCCTGCCTTCGACCTCTTCCACGACTCCCACAAGTACTTCGGCTTTCCCTGTTTCTTCGACTCCGGCAACTCCCAAGACTCACACGACTTTCCCGGCTCTCGCAATATCTCCGGCTTCCACTGCATCTCCGACTTCGATAGCTTCTCCTACGCCCCTGGCTCCAACGGCTTGAACCTCTCCCACGGCTCCCACAAGTACTTCGGCTTCCCCTGTTTCTTTGGCTTCCCCTGTTTCTTTGGCTTCCCCTGTTTCTTCGGTTCCCTCTGTTTCTTCGACTCCGGCAACTCCCAAGACTCACACGACTTCTCCGGCTTCCACGACATCCCCTGCTTCTGCCACAACTTCTCCGGCTGCCCTGGCTTCTTCGGCTCCTTCTCCCGCGGCTAGACAAGGTACCATCCGTGCTGGTCCAACTGTACGACTGGGAATAATCCGTGTTGAGCCACCTCGAGGCCCGCCAGTCTGTCGACACCGTTTCGTGCAGCCCAAGCACCATCAGGAGGCTTCTCTGCCGAACCGTCAAGTGCCCGACCAGCAGCACCGTCCACGTCAAGTGCCCGACCATCAGCGCCGTCCACAGCCCACCTCGCCGTTGAATCAGAAGCCCGCCCCACCACTGTCATATAAATATCAAGATCCAGTACAGCCACCGCAGCAACGAGATGTTCCCCCATGCCATTACTGCAGCGGTCAGCATCACCTCCGGAAGTGTGTCGATTTGCGTACCGACCTGGAGGATGGTGTTGTAAGGATCAATAACCGTGATAGACTTGTGCTTGGGCGTGCGGGACAGGAGATACCAATGGCACTGGCTGCCCGCGGTGACCGCACGATGAGGGACTATGCACGTGCAGGGCATCCAGTTCTTTCGACACCACCACCGCCACCGCCATCACCATCACAACCTTGCTCGAACTGAGCCCCGCTGCCACCGTCGTCATCGCTCACGTCCCCGCCATCGCCACCAGCTCGTCCAGTCTCACCAGCCCCATCTCCAGCTCGACAGACATGTCCCTCCGCACCGCTGCTCTCAACGGAACAATTGATGCAGCTAATGCAAGAGGTCATGGAGCATTTCGCACAATCTCGGAAGGTCGATGTCGACGTGCAACCACGTCCGAGATACCCAGCCCGCCCACCGCTCGCCATACGACTGGAACGAATGCGGGAGCAGTCATGCTCTCAACGCCTTCTACTCGGTAGAGGATAGGCTTCCTGACGGCGAGCGGAGACGGGAATGCAGAGTGTGCTTCACACAAAGGGCCAGGGAGGGGAAATTTCATTTTTTTTCACCACGACTGGAGAGAAGCACACTTGGAGGACACGGGAGCGATGTGCACTTGACGAGGGTGCATTTGGAGGATACGACTGCGAGAAGTGCACCCGGAGGATACGGAGGTCAAGCGGACTTGACAGGCATGGAGGATAAGACTGGAGGAGTGAGCACCGTCTCGTTAAACCGGGACGAAGGTATGAGCGCGGAGGACGTGACTTGGGAGAATCAGCACCGACTACAAACGGGATGGAATATGAGTGGAGGAGACTTTGGTGGAAGGTTGGATAGAGTGGGATTTTGGGCCGGGTTTTCGTTTGTTTTCTCGTTTCTTTGTCGTTTCTCGTTCCTTTCTTGTTGCTTGTTTCGTTTGCTGGTTGGTGTTTGCTTTCGGAGCTAATTCTGCATGTTACGGATAACAGGTGGGATCGTAGGGATACGGAGATGACCGTAAGGACGAGGAGGAGGAGGATGGCGGAAAAGGAGAACCGCGTGCTTTGCACCAGGTGGCTGGGGAGGAGTTGTGGTGGGAAAACGGCTCCCACCACTACAAAGCCACGCATTTGAGTGGGTACGTGACTGGGTTAGGGTTATCGTGGCTCTGCATCACGCCATCGACAAGGTTGAAAAACCTTCGCTGGATGGCATCCAGGACCACGATTCAGAGAGACCTCACCAATCACGTACCAATTATCATCTCATCTCTTTCCTTCTTCTCTCTTTTGTTTCTTAGTTCTAGCCAATCAACTATCTCGCTGCGGCTACTCCCTCCCTACGCTCCTCGAAACGAAACCTCCATTTTCGTAGCTTCATACGGAAGCTACCGTGTGCGATCTCCTGATCCGGGATTTCCGCCACAACGTGTCCTTCGCCCATATTAGTGGAAGACTAACCGAGACGAAATGGGAAGAAAGTATGAAAGAAATAAAAGATATGGGGAAGAAATCGAAGCATTGTTAGAGGTATGATTTGGTGAAGAGGGGAGGTAACAAAGCAGTGATGAAGTCCCAGATATCGATTGCAGCAAGGTTTTATCAACTTAAGACAGGGCATGCTCTTATGGGGAAATACCTTAGGCGGATTGGAAAAAGAAGAGATATGAAATGCTGGTGGTGTGGGCATGAATATCAGACGAGAGACGACCTTTTTAAGTGGTGCAAAAGATGGAAACAAGAACAGAAGCGACTTTGGGTTGACGGGCAAGAGGGGGAAGAGGGGTATGAGTGTGTGCAGAAGGTGATGAAAAAGCCGAAGATTAGTTTGCCGATGACTCTTGTTTTTGCGGTGTTGACTAAGGATTTGGCCCGGCGGCTTACGGCCCCCATTGGCCTCGCCTGCCCCCACCAGCCTCGCCTGCCCCCACCAGTCTCGCCTGCCCCCACCAGCCTCGCTTGCCCCCATCGGCTTCGCTTGCGCCAGTCGGCCTTGCTTGCCCATGTTGGCCTCGTCTGCCCCCATGGCGAGGAGAACGGCTCGGCACTGGTACTCGGCATTGGGCTCCGCCTTTGGCAGTTGGCATTGGGTTTTCCTTCTTTCACTTTCATATATAAAGTCCATAGTTTTCCTTCTCTTTGTATCGACAGACAATTCATCTTCTTCTCCATCATCTTCTCATGTCAACAGGTTATGAGTCCGGCGCTGAGCTGAACTCGACGCCTACTATTAGTATTTGTTACAGCCTCTCCTCTGCCCCTGGTCCAGTGGATCGAGCCGACATCTATTAGTTTTCTTGTTTATCGTTTCTCCTCTGCCATTGTACTGTATTGGACTGAATCGACGCCTAGTAGTAGTGCCTCTCTCGTTTTTCAACCTCCGCCTCTCTATTGTTTCTTAACCTCTTCATTGTCTTGCAAACCTCCGCCATGTCGACCACGGCTACAAAACTCAATGAGCGCACCTACCGGCAATGGGCCATAGAAGCGAAAGCCCTACTTCGTGCGCAAGGCCTCTGGAAATACGTCTCTGGAGAAATGGGTGTTCCCAGGCCTCCGATTGTAGCGACCAGTGACGCCTCCGCGAATACTCCCGCAGCGCGTGACCCTCGAGATACCAGTTACGACTTCCTCCCGGAATCGACTGACACGTCCTATGTTAATCAGTTCTACCACTTCCTCCGTGATTGGGAACGCTGGCAGATGAACAATGACAAGGCATGCGGACCACTCACCGCCCTGATGGAATCAACGATCCAGCTACGGTACCGAGACCTCACTGAGCCGAAACAACTTTGGGATACGATCAAAACCGACTTCGAGAAGGTGATCAAGCTCAACTGTCGAAACGAGATGGCGAAGCTCACATCATGTCAACTCGAGTTATATCCCTCAGTCACCGAATGGATCTCAGCCCAGGACAAGATAATCAATGACCTTGCGGTATGCGACATCACATTCGAAGACTCTTGGAGGAAATTCTACATCATGTCCAACCTCCCGAATACCGAAGAATGGAGAACCTTTGCATCCACACTCGAGCTCACTGAGAAGGCCGACACGGTGGCGAGCATCATCACCCACCTCCTGTCCTTCGAAGCCCGCCTCCTCAGGGCCCGCGGTCTTGCTCCAGATGCAGCACTATTTGTAACGCAGAAAGGTCGGGGACGATATTCGAAGGATAAGAAGTGCGACGATTGGAAGAGCCAAGTCATATACCATGGATGTGTAGTCAAGGGCCATATCAAGGCGAAGTGCAGGAGCAAGCATAAGGGGGCCTCGTATGAGAAATCTACAAGTGATGCTAACCTGGCTTCGACCGCATCAACCTCTACTGCCGAGTCAGAGTCGTTCCTCTTCTTGGTCATACATTCCGGCCCTACCCCTGACTCTACGCCAGACTCTATGATCACGGTCAATGTGGCATCGGCAAATTGATCTGCGGATTATTGGATTCTTGACACCGGTGCGACAAATCACGTCACCGGCAACCGTCACCTCTTTGAGAACTATCACTCCATGGCAAAGGGGGAGTATCAGGTCAAGACAGCAAAAAACAGCGTTGTCGATGCCGAAGGCTCTGCAACCATTACGTTTTATGTCGACAGGCCAAATGCAAAGCCCGCGAAGATCGTCCTGCAACATATCCTTTATGTGCCAGCCTGCGACACGAATCACCTCCTCAGTATCATCCTGATAATGCGGAAAGGAGTCAACTTCGATTTTAAACTGAATGGAGCTACAGCGAGCCTTGGGTCAGTCCTTGTCTATGAAGCACTGCTCATCAACAGTCTATTTGTCCTCACAGCATCTACAACCTCGGCATCAGTCTCGAATGCCTCGGTAGCAGTAGATGATCCACCAAGCACCACACCAAGCACCACTCCGAGCACCACCCCAAGCTCCGTTCCCGAGACCTCCGAGGCCGATTCCAATATTCGGCGCAGAGTTGATGATAAGAATATCCTCGTTTGGCATGTTCAGCTCTGCCATCTCTCTTTGCCAACTATCAAACGGCTCCCGAATACAGTCAAAGGTATCCAATTGCATGCTAAGAGCCCATCGACATGCACTGGTGAGGCATGCATCATGGGCAAGATGTTCCGGAAGCCTTTCCAGCCCATGGAGGACAAGCCAAAGAGTGGACTTCTAGAGTTGATTCACTCCGATGTGATCGGGCCAATGCAGACTGAGACGATGCACGGCAACCAATATATTATTATCTTTACTGACGACCACTCGAGGTACGCCGAGGTCTACTTTATGAAAGCCAAATCTGAGGCTCCAGCGAAGTTCAAGCAGTATGTGGTGAAAGTGCAGAAGCAACACCCAAAGTCGACGGTGTGTCGAATTAGAGTTGATGGTGGAGGCGTGTATGCTAGTGGTGAGAAGTTTCTTGAGTACTTGGCAGAGGAAGGCATCGTTAGGGAAGTATCAGCCCCATACTCACAGCAGCAGAATGGCATTTCGGAGAGATGCAATCGCACAGTGCTGGACCCGGCGCGGTCTATGCTGAAGCATGCTGGGATGTCAAATAAGCTCTGGGCCGAAGCTGTGTCCACAGCAGTCTACATCAAGAATCGACTACCATCCCGGGCTCTCCCCATTCCCAATTCGACGCCATTCGAAAGATGGTTGCGGAAGAAGCCCGATATCTCCCTTCTTCGAACTTTCGGCTGCCTAGCATTCGCATGGATCCATGGCCACCTCAGGAAGAAGCTTGATAACCACGCCTACAAGTGTGTACTCCTCGGCTACTCCGCAGAGATATCAACACAGTACCGAGTTATGTATGTCAATACGGGCCGAGTGTTCATTGCATGAGATGTCAAATTTGATGAGTCTACCCTGCATCACCAGCTACTAAAGACTAAGCCTACAAAGATCACTTTCGAACCAGCCGAACAGGATAAGGATTCGGAAATTGAAGAACCTCCTAAAGTCGTGATACAGTCCCTGAAAGCCAACGTACAGCCTCCGAAAGCAGCTGCGTTGCATTGTGCGTTTACTCGTGCGATCAATCCAATTGACGACTCGGATGATGATCACACACCGCCTCCAGTGACACCGCCTCCAGAGACACCGCCTCCAGAGATACCGCCTCTATAACCTAGAAGGAGCGGACGAACTGCAGCCAATGTCAGCATAGCCATGATGATCCAGCAAGGTCCCAAGACATACCGTGCAGCACTGGATGCAGAGAATGCAGAGCAGTGGAAGGAAGCTATCGGCAAGGAAGTAGGATCAATGGAAAGTCATGAGCTTTTCACCTTCGTTGAGAAAGTCCCAGAAGGTGCTAGTATGATTGGAAGCCGTTGGGTTATGGGAAGAAAGCTAATGGCCAATGGGACAATTGACAAATAGAAAGTTCGACATGTCGGCCGCGGTGACCTCCAAAAGCCTGGCGACTATAATGACATCACCTCTCCAGTCAGTGATTCGGCCTCGATTGGGCTTGCCCTCAGCCTTGCAGCAATGGGCGACCTTGAGCTCGCCGTCCTCGACATCCCGACTGCCTTCCTCGGCTGCCCTCTGCATGAGACTCACTATATTCACCTCCCTGAAGGCGAGTGGCCTGATCCATATGGCCGGGCCAGACCCCTTGTCAATTTGAATAAGACCATCTATGGCATCAAGCAAGCGAATCAGGAGTACTATGAAGAAGTCTTTGAATTTATAGTTGACGATCTCAATCTCCAAGCCTCAATTGCAGCTCCCAGTCTCTTCTTCGGTGGTAATCTCGAAGCAAATGGCATCTTAATCCCAGTCTACGTCGATGATATCATGATCATCGGGACATCGGCACTTGTCGCCTCCATTGCATCTCGACTGTACGATCGATTCAAGGGCGCTGGCCAAGGCTCTGTGCCTGACACCTTCCAATATCTCGGCATGATGGTCACTCGAGATCGCAGCAAACATTCAATTGCCATCGACCAGATCAGCTACATCAACCGAGTACTTGACCGCTTTGAGATGGCCGACTGCTGGAACCGCTCAACTCCGATGGAGATCGGCTACAAGCCACATGTCATACAGCCTGAGCTTGGAGAGCAGCCCTTTGACGCTAGAACGTACCACAAAGCCATTGGTTCGATCCTTTATGCCGCTCTCGGTACTCGTCCAGATATCACATATGCAACCTCAGTCTTAGGCAGATATGCCGCCCAACCCTCGACTCTACACTGGGAAGCAGTGAAGCACCCACTTCGATATCTACGAGGCATATCCGACTAAACATTAACGATCTATGACTCATGCCTCGGGCATGACTCTCAGTCAATCTTGTGCTACGCCGATGCAGACTTGGCGGGAGACGCAGACACGAGCAAGTCCACCTCGGGCATCGTCGTCTACGCCCTCGGAACCCTCGTCATTTGGATGTCGAAGCTGCAGAGCGTAGTAGCCCAATCGACAATGCAATCAGAGATGATTGCCACAGCGTACGGCAAAGTGCAGATCGACTGGCTGGGAGACCTCATCTCAGAGATCAGAATTGGCAGATGCATCAGGCGTATTCTCAATGACGGCCTAAACTGCGTTACGACTCTCAACTCGGGCAACTTCCAATCTGATAGCTGGCACCTACGACTCCGGTATCACTCAATTCATGAAGCTATTGCCAAAGGCGAGATTGTGATCAAGCACGTGGCAGGCACGGAGATGCTGGCAGATGCTCTCACTAAGGCCCTCGGGGGAGTTAAACTCGGCGAATTTGTGGAGGAGATTGGACTCGGATAGGATCACGGGCAGTACTTGGATTTCCTTTGTTTCAGATTATGTATTTGGATTTGTACTGTTTATTTTGGATCCCGGTTGGATCTACACTGTATGCTTGGATTTTCTTTGGATTTGGGATTTGGAACTCGGAGGAGGATTTTAGATTTTCGTTTGTTTCTTTGGTTTTGTTTTACTTCGTCTGGAAAGCCTTGGGCCAAAGGGGGAGTGTTGACTAAGGATTTGGCCTGGCGGCTTACGGCCCCCATTGGCCTCGCCTGCCCCCACCAGCCTCGCCTGCCCCCACCGGTCTCGCCTGCCCCCACCACCCTCGCTTGCCCCCATCGGCCTCGCTTGCCCCTGTCGGCCTTGCTTGCCCCTGTCCGCCTCGTCTGCCCCCATGGCGAGGAGGACGGCTCGGCACTGGTACTCGGCATTGGGCTCCGGCTTTGGCAGTCGGCATTGGGTTTTCCTTCTCTCTCTTTCATATATAAAGTCCATTGTTTTCCTTCTCTTTGTATCGACAGACAATTCATCTTCTTCTCCATCATCTTCTCGTGTCAACATGCGGAAGAAAAATGTTGGCAGGCGCTGTTAGATTTTCTTAATTTTACGGATGTCGGCAGAATTAGCGGAGTGGTGGAGGAGGCGAACTCAGATCACGAGGAGTCGAGTGATGGGGGGGTGTAAAAAGTTGATTTTGTTTTGTGGGGAAGAGGACTCGCGAATTTGCTTTTGTTTCTTTATGTTACGGAAGAAGCGGGGAGGATATATGTATGGGATATGCCATGGCCGCTAGCGGCCGAATGCAATATGATTACAAACAAACAAACTTGTCTCCCTCTAAGTATTCGGATACGATGTGATATGTATATACTACCTATTGCTATCCGAACACAATGGCCCACTCAAGCTCTAGCTACCGAATACTATCCATATTTAAGCATTGGCCACTAAGATGGGACGACTCGTCCTAGAAAACCTACGAGAGCCACGTTTTGATAAGCATTTAGCTACAGTAGATTGAGATACGAAAGCTAAGTACACTGGCGGACGGTCAGATGGAAGCTGAACAACTAGGCATCAAGGAGTTTATGAAAAAAACTTCCTCCATCCCGTCAGAGACCATCGAGCAAACTATTTCTACCGTGCCATGAAGATATCCACGAACCTCTAATCAAGCAAGCTGATGCACTATTTGGATAATATCTAGTGGCTATGGAACCTAGATAAGCTATGGAACTGCGGATTGGAGAGATCTAGTGGCTGTAGACCCCAGATATGGAAGTGCTGAATAAGCTTAAAGGCGAATACTTGGTAAAAACCCACCACAATCAAACCTCGATACACCGCTGATGAATACCGCGCTGACAAATGCAAAAAAACCCGTTGATAGCGGTAGTAAGTAATAAGACTCCAGAAGCGGAACTAGCTAGTTCACTTTGCTGCAGTTGGGCCGCGAAATGGCAAAAGCAAGCTATCGTTGACACTTATCTCGACTTGAAGCCTTCCGCGTCTCGTAACAAGTATTCGATCGTCTATAAAGAAATTTATGATTATTACAGATTACTGACCAGTCTTGATGTTTAGAATTCTGAAGTCTCTACATAAACCAGACTTCGAAGACGACCGTTTGCTGGTCCGTACGGACATTCGGAAATTATGCATGGATCCTCAAGAGCAAGAACTACATGAGTAGGAGAGATTCGCGAGTTCTGTATGTATGTAGCGGTCCAGGTACTGGGCCGTTTTGTCGTGCTTGAGTATGGACGACTAACCACTACGGTGCTACTCTGCGGCTCTTTGCCGAAGGAATGCTTTGATGTGTGGTCTGGCAGATTTCTAACGAGTACGCGTGGACCTTCCGGATCCTCGCGTTGGTGCTGAGCGCTTTGACAGTGAGCTTTCTACGTGCTTCATGCACGTACTCGGGGTACCTCAAATCAGGAATTGCATTTTGGCGGGATGACGGGGGTCAGAGGCTAACTAACACAGATGTCCGTGCACAGCAAATCTACTGTTTGCAGTAAGTGCTTTACCAACGATGTATACGGTGTCCTTGATAATTCCCCCTTAAGGCGGTAGCTAGCCAGAAATGGGGTGTCCCACTTCTCTACCCCGAGTACTACTTTCTTGTCTTCCAGCAGTACCGTCGGATGGGCGTTGGAAGCGAGCTAGTGCGTGGGATTATTGGCCTGGCCAGGAGGGAGGTTTGCCAATCAGAGCAGCTCGTTTCGTGGTGTGCCCACTGATGTCGTTGTAACTATATAGGGTGCACCTTTCGTCTTTGCATGGCCAACTGTTTTGGTTGACACCATAGAGGCGGAAACACGTAGGGCAGCCTGTCAGACCGAAGAAGATCTAGTACGGTGGGTACAACAGGGCGAAGCCGCATCAACAGCTTTGTTCCAAAAGCTCGGATTTCGTCGTGTGGGAAGGAGCGACTATGTCTGCTATGCAAGTCTAGACAGTAGTCATCCGTCCCATTTTCTCCCAGCTGCAGAGGATCCTCCCTCGTTCTGTATCGAGCCATACACTGAGAGTCAAAGGCAGATGTATCCTGTCCATACAACGATGCGTTCTAAGGTTTCGGAAGACGAGATTGTCGAGATTCTCAATGGGCTCCCTTGCACCTTCGACTTTACTAGCGCTCAGAATGGTGCAACCTTGGTGCATATTGCAGCAGCGTATGCGAGATTCAAGCTTTTGGTCGTTCTTGTGGAAGAAAAAGGGGCACAAAGCTGCTTGTATGCTCGCAATGCGCTTGGGGATACACCTCTGGAGTCCCTCCAACACAGAATGGAAACCGAAAAGCTCCGCTCTATTGCTAACTGTAGTTGGGAAGGTCACCATCACGAAAGTTTCTATAAATGTGAACGCTATTTAATGGAAAAGATGGGTCTCAATGCCGATGAGGAGATCGATGAAGAAACTTTCCAAGCTTACCTTGACCAGTTCTTGTAGCTTTTGAGGGGTATTTATTTGCCGATAGATACTGAGGAAGATGGTATGCTGATATCTTGTAGTAGGGAGGAGGATGAGGTATGAAAGCATAGAATATATGACTGGGTAGCTTGTGAGATTGGGGACTGGGTATACCGTTATTAGTATTTCGGGAATAAAAACGAGTGCACGTCTTTGCTTTATGAGATTTGGTTCGCGCGGCAACTTCTGGGAAGATAAGGAGAATCTGTGCGTATACAAGGAACCTCTTAGATTCTCATGCTCAGGGTATTACAATTACACTGCTTCTTCTTATTCACTCGGTTCATTAATTCAATTACAAGCCAATCACTTAGGTTTCCGTGCTGTAATATTAATCTCTTTAACCACCCACTCTGTCTATCTAGCAATTCTTTTATGCTCGAAGCTGAACTTTTTGTGTCGCCCAGATCGAAAATATGAATATTTGTTATCCTACGTAGCTACTATACCACCAGATATGATACTAGCTAGGGTACCCTCCATAGTAGTAGGTGGGCTTTGAATTAATTAGAATGCCAACCATGAATGGTAACAAGGTGTTAGTATTCCGCAACGATAAATCCTGCTAAGCTGAAGCCATATTGAATTGCTGGGACCCATGGTATCTACTGCGGGATTTGTTAACCCCAAGCCCAGAGCGAGATGGATGCGAAGTTTTGATTTGTGATGTGTAAAGGTGAGCTAAAGTTGTGTGCGATGTCAAAATAAGCTTTCGCATGACTAGTTCAAGCTTACTCATAGAACAATAGGATTGGTACTAAAAAAAGCAGTCTTTGATATACTCGAAAGGGTGTGGCTGTTTCGTGATGCTTCACACCATTCAGGGAAAGTCTCAATCAATGTCCATTTTTCGGTACTAAATCCTACCGCAAGTGTGACCTAACCTAATATACTCAAGTCACTAGTACTTAATTGAAGATATTCGTACCGGTAGACTGTAACCTCAACCGAACGAGATCCTTCAACATACGAAGTTGGCAGGTGAGATAGTATTCGGATTAGTCGGAGGAACAAAAGTAGTACCAAATCAACGCGGAGATACTTCAAAATTTTGCAAGAACTAAAAGGTATAGTACAAACTATCTAAGCTAGAGAAAGGAAATTTAGGAAAGCATTAATCTATTGTCTTAGGAGGTGCGTTCAAATTTTGAACGCCAGAAAAAGATTTACGCCCCTCTTCGCCCGGATCTAAACCTGGAACCACTGCAGCCAACGCAGCAAAAACACTTCTGCCAAAAACTTTTCTTCCAAAAGCTCTTCTTCCAAGAGCGCTTCCTCGATATCCGTCTGATGCTGGCTTGTGATAGGGATGCTAATCCTTCTTTCGCTTGATTCGTGTCCAGGATTTGGGGTGGTGATAGCGGTGATAGCCCTTCCACCTTCTTCGGATCCCCCCCTTGGGCTTGGGATGGTGATGGTGGTGATAGCTCTTCCCCCTTCTCTGGATCCCCCCCTTGGGCTTGGGATGGTGATGGCGGTGATAGCTCTTCCACCTTCTTCGGATCCCCCCCTTGGGCTTGGGATGGTGATGGCGGCGATACTGCTTGCACTTTTTCCAGATCACTGCTTCCTTTAACGCCATCGGCCTCCGAGATCCGGTCCTGCTCCACCCCTTCCATATCTTCGGTGGCGTGTGCCTCCTCCCAACCCTGACACCACTCCAGCACGCGGGTCGCATCCAAATCTAAATGATCAAACATCTCCATAAACACAACCTTCTCTGCCTCCTTCTCCTCCACGTCCGTGGTCGCTCCAGCAGCATCACGAAATCGCTCTCGCAACCGCATAGTCAGCACATTCTTCCTGCTCTCAATACGATTTTCCTCTGGGACATTCGTTTCCTCCCAGTACACCTCCGCCTCTTCGATTTGTCGTCGCATCTCTTCATAAGTGTTGTACATCTCGGGTCCTTGAAAAGCCTCCACTTCGCGTGCTGCAAACCATGCAGGAACTATTCGCACGCTTTCCCAATCGACCCAGCCCGTTAAGTCGCCAGTTTCAGGGTCGACCAGCAGATTTCTGGCCGCAACATCATGGGGACTAATGATAGCCGCGGCGAGCGGCTCTGACGCCGGGAATATTGCCTCAGCAGGTGCACGGAGACGCCAGCAAGCCTTCAGCTGCTCCGAGCGTTCCTTGGCGTCTTCACCGTCTTCACCGTCTTCACCGTCCTGCTCATGTATAGGAGGATTCTCTAGGGCGATACACTGGAAGTCAAGCTGACTCAGAACCCACTCGTGCTCGGATGGAAATGGGCCGCGGTTCGAAGGCAGCAATCGGCGGTTTTCATAGAAGAAGTGTGAGTCGACAATAGGGCCGACAGTGAAACCAGGGTATTCTGGACACGGAATGTGGTGGACGTGGTCCGGGAGTTTATCGGTCAAGTAAAGACTTCCAATGGCGGGGAAGTGAGGCTGTTGCAGGTTCTTGTAAACGTGCCCCAGCTTTACAGCGAAGGCCTCAATGTTAGGACACGTCGTGAAGTGGTCCTCCAGCGGCGCGCCCGGGAGCCGTGTCATCAGGATCCATTCGAACTGCAGAGGAGGATTGAAAATGGTGGACTGGGCGTCGGCACTGTAAGCGATGACCTTGGGAGCAGGGATACTGGGGACGTGCTGCGCGAGGAAGCGGAGAGTGGCGACTTCGGATGCGGTTTTGTAGAACGGATCGACGGGCAAGGAGACGCGAAAGAGATAGTCAGTTGGCGAGTCAGACTCAGAGATGGCGTAGATCTTGTTGAAACCGCCGCCGGCGAGGAAGCTAAGGCTAATGTTCGCGTCGGGATGACGCGACGACAGGTCAGCAAGATGGTGAGCGACAATTGCGCCCATGGCGGCGGGAGAGGGCTCCTCGACCCATTCTGCGCGCGTGCTAAACAAGTCGGCGGACCATTTGAGTCCGAATTGAAGCGGTGGTGGAGATGCAGGCGGAGTTGACGTCGTCATCCTACGAACTGAATGTATAGAGGCTTCGTGAAAAACTAACGCAACAATGAAGCGGGATTGGTTTCTCGAAGCCTCATAGCAAGGGTGTACTCGTCGGATTTTCAAGTAATGGGACATCTTGAACCCTAACCCACAGCAAAATGAATTTACCTAGCTCTTACAACGACTCTTATGATGACTCTACTAAGGGTTACGTTTCTAGGTGGCCCATAACTTGAAAATCCGACGAGTACTCTAAGTGAAGGCTCCTTAAACGAGACGACGGTTACGGTTCCGAGTAGCGCAAGTGCGACTCGACTGTATGCAGCAGCTTCGTTTATTCAGCCGATTAATTTATTGTACTCGGGTACAAGGGTACTTGGGGCGCGGTCACACAGGGCAAAAGAGCGCCCGACTTTTTTCTCCCATACAACAAGAAACGCCAAGATCTGCATCTTTCACTACACAACAAATATTTTTCTGAGAAAACTTCATAGAATCATCTCTGATGACCTATTATCACTCCCCTCTCATTCAAAATTTATCTCTATTGTTGTGGTGGAAGTGTACAATTTCCACATTTTATGGGGCGCGCCCACCCTCCGAGTACTCTAGCTGCAGCGGATGAGACCTGGATGCTTTGTGCGATGCGAGAAGATATGTGCAGCAGAAACGAACATACTAGAGGACATCTGTATACTGCGGCTTTTCTTTTTGTTCTTCTATTCCCTATTGGTGTAGAATAGGTGTGACACTCGCTCAGCGTGGCACCAATAGACGATGGGAAGTATTTACGTATAGTATAAATCAACACACCCCCCGAATCCACTGTTGCTTCGTTTGAATCCAACACAATCAACCTCGACACACATCAGCTTTCGTCTTACAGCTTAACAATTAACTGTAACTACCATCACAGTCATGTCACATAAGTTGGCCAAGGCCCACGAAAATTTTGTCACCGACTTGACCGACTCGCAACTTCAGGGTTTCCCCAGAATGTCGCGTTCCAATTTAGTTTCTAATAAGGATATGCGACTAGATATGCAAGGGGTATACTCTGCTAACAGGGCAAATTTATGTATTAATACTCCTACTGATACTATGGCAGCTTACAGGTTCAGGCGACGATCAGTCCTACAACCTTCAAATCCAGGTGAACCGCAATGCAACATCGACACAAATCAGGAAGGGCGTCGGTGCAAAATCACCAACTATCTCAATAGTGTTATTATCGACGAACAGCACTGCTAGTCCTGAGGAGATTCGACAGGCGTTTCGAGATTCATTCAAGAGACAGACAAAGGTTATTTTAAAGCGATCGGAAGAACCCACAGCGGACTCGACCGGCGTTCAGAAAGTCGTTCGAGATTCGTACAAGAGTCAAACAAAAGTCGAATTAGAACCATCGTTGGAGTCCAGAGCGGACTTGACCGGGGATCTGAATATCGCGCGAGAGTTGTGCTATTGCGAGGCTGCTGTGATTGGGATGTTGGGGGATAGAGGACTTTAGGTATGCGCGCAGTTAAGTGGCAATATCTTGGTATTCGCGTGTTACCTCTTAGGTGGTTTCCTGTTGCAGAGCTTAGAAGTCTACAGGAATGGAAGCGGGGTTAAGTACTTGGCCAATTGGAGTAAACCGCCGTTGCCGCCCTTTCTCCATTTACTGCCCCGTGATACACCCCTTCAAAGTACTGCAGCACTTCTAGGGAGGGATGCCCAGTACCTCAACCAATCCAAGGAACTGCATGGGTCGCAAAAGAAATACTACGGTATGTTGCATTGAGTCATTGCCTTATCTTGAGATTTTCGACCGCCATTACCAGAGCCGTCTGTTTTGCACGAGGCTGAATACTCAACCTGGTCAATTATTGTCAATGATTCCACCAGTCCGGACGGACCCAGTCTGGGGTAGGGCTCAGTCCAGTCCAGTCCAACCAGAAGGTTGGACTGGACTGGATCACAGACTGGCAGTCTTGGACTGGACGGGCTTGGTCTGGACCGGTCCAAAAGAAGTCAATTGGCAATCCTGCGAATCTAGCACAGATACAATATCACTACATATCAATCGCCTGCTGCTAGCAAGCACCATCACAAGAAAACCATCCATGCAACGACACAAATGAAAATAGAACAGAAATTCCACCGAAACTAATAGATTCCCATATAAGCCTGATGCTGCAAAACTTGCCGCTTGCATATCACTTTCTGAATAGTTACATGATTTCCACATCCATATCTTCATCCCCAGCCTTATCCCCATCCTGTTGCTCCCAATCATCCACTGCTTCCAACTGTGCTCCTGTTTCAACTATCTCTGTAAGCCCCATTTGAAGTCTATCCCATGATTTGAGATATTCAACTGCCTGCAGGGAATCAATTTGCGGTCTATTCCACTGGTCTGTAAGCATTATCATGCACTGGGAAAATAGTCTTTCGACCCCTGCTGACATCACTGGAATGGATAGAATATCAATTGCCATTGATGAAAGATGTGGATAAATCTGCCGCTGGGACTGCCAAAAAGTGAATGGATTGGAGATAGATGGCTCAGTTGGGGTGGAGATATATCGGTCATATTCAGCTACTGTACAGCTGTCAGAATTGACTCAATCAATCAAGGGTACGGTTATGCATAACAGTATGCTGCCTCTGAGCTCGCCAGGTAGCAAATGGAGTAGCAGGAGGTGGTGGAATATCTGGCTGGAGTTCTCCATATCTCCCTGTAATTGAAGAAACTGGCATGCACTTCGTTTGCCACAGCCCCTGCATGCGAAGCTTTGCACACTGTAATTGTTGTTCAGTCAATTCGAGATTAGATACTGCCACTTGGAAGTATTCCCATTTGTAAGCTGGGTGTAACACCACTGTTGCAACTCCGACAGTGAGATCATTGTACAATTTTGGGTACTTATTGAGGACCTCAATCCCTTCAGTGGCTGCTCTGCGGATATGTGGGTAAGGGTTGGTCTGATATTTCTGGAACACACTGATGAATGTGGCTCAAAGAAAGTCAAGTTCAATAAGAATGTTCTGGAGCTCAGCAAAATCACTCTCCATATACAGTGTTGCAGAGTGGAAAGGTTGCAATATTCTCACTGCGTCAGCCAGTTGATCCCAACCATTCACAGATAATGAATTCTCCTCCAACATATCACAATGAGGTAGGCAAAAGATATCCGCTGTGTTTCTGTTTCCAATCATACTTTGGATCATATTGTATCCAGTATTCCAACGTGTGACATTATCCCTGTTGAGTATGGTACCTCCACCCAGGCAATGGAATTCCTGCTGCTGCTGAGGTGATGCCAGTATATATAGTGTGATATTGTTTGCTCTGCCCCAGGGCCACAGGGCCACATTTGCCTCCACTCTGCGATTGTATCTTGGGTGACAATAACAGTGTCCTGCAGTAGCATCCGGTCCACCTCTCCAAACCAGAAAGCCTTCACCACAAGGTTGATGACATGACTAATACAGCAGAGATGGTATTCCTGTGCATCATAGTGATGTTCTCAAATCACCTGCTCATCAGCCAGAGCTCTAACCAGTGTGTCATTGTTGCTAGCATTGTCACCTATGAAGTATCCGAGTTTCTCTTCCACCCCATACTCTTGCAGAAGCTGAAGGATAACCCCTGCAATGTTGGCTCTCGTATGAGGTCCTTGGATTGAACAAATTGCAATTACTGAGTTCCTTCATGTCGCTGCCGGTGAAGTGAAGTGTGCAATTATTCTGAGAACTGCCAATGTTTAATGGGGACTAGTCCAGCCATCATAAGAATCGTGGATATGAGTTGTTGATTGCTGCATGAGTTTTGCGATGCGGGGCTGTATAGGATGAAAGTGAGTAAGAATGAGTTGCTTTATTGTAGTTGGTGACCGTGGTATTTGGTTCCTGTCATTGAGATACTGTAACAAGACCTGGAACTGGTGGTTTGAGGTCACACTGAACGGAATATTAGCATGGATGATCCTAATCAGACGCAAGGTAGCTGCTACCTTCTGGTTGAAACGCAGCGTGTTGAACTTCTTCACTACATTTATCGAATTGGTGATGATTGGGGATGAAGCAACTCCAAGAGTAATCATTGTGGAATGGTGTGGTTTCAAATGGCGGGCTGGCTTCATTCTACCTCCGGTCATCTGATACTTCTTTGAACCGGTTTATGAATGAGTAGTTCTACTTGTATTGAGGTTCAGATAGACGACCAGTATGAGTACTTCAAGTACTGGTTTGTGCCTGATACGGAAATAGTACGATGTGTATGAATTGCAGAGGTCAAGTGGCTGCTTCTGTGTCCAACGGGTGAGGATGTCGATGTATTTGACACAGACAATGAATGAGAATTGGTAGACACTGAGCTAGTGGAAACAGTATAAGAATTTGAGTCAAAGTAACCACATACAGGTGAGAACACAGACTCAGCCTCCAATGGCAGAAAGTCTTCGCTGGCACTGTATTCAGACAGTGATTGAGATGACATGGTGTCAAAGATTGATTAAGCCAGAGATTGAAAGAAGCAGCTATGTCGAATTGTGTAACATAAAAATCTGAGAGATGGAAAACCAACGACTTGATATACTCAAGGAAAGCTATGACAATCCTAAACCTCAGTTGATGAACCATTGTGAACATACTTTACAAATCTCCAGTGGCAATGCAGGTGGCGAGTGACTCATCATATAATAGTCCGCTCGGTGACTTAGCAATCACTCTCCATTCCATTGTAGCAGCTTCGGTGGGTCTCTGGAAACTCGTAGGCCACTCAGGCTAAATTATTAGTCAACAGAAGTGTGTTGGCACAGGATTTACCCTGATGGCTGTTGTTGGGTATGGGGGCTTATTAGCCCCGACAGCCTAAGGCTGGGGGTATGAGGCCGGTGGCTTGCTGCCCCCATGGGATGCCGCCAGCCCCAATGCCATTGAGTAAGGCTAGCCCCGGCAGTGATGCTGGGCGTCGGTCTCCGGGTATGCCCTCTTCTTTCCCATATATAGTTGCCTGTCGTTCTCTCTCTTTGCTCTTTAAGCTATCAATTTGGTAAGAAAGTCAATTCAATATCTCTATTCGTACTCGACTGATCTCAACAGGTTATGAGCCCGGCACTTTCAGTTCTTTAGAATCAACGTTTGTTAGATTTATCATTTCGGAAGCACCGCCAGTTTTCAATGTCTCGCATATCGACCGTGTCCTTTTGGAGTTCGCCACTTTGAGTTCTGTTGGAATCGACTCCTACTATTAGTATTTGTTACTGCCTCTCCTCTACCCCTGTTCCTGTGGATCGAGACGACATCTATTTGTTTTCTTTGATTATTGTTTCTCCTGTGTCTTGTGTTGCATTGGACTAAATCGATGCCTAATAGTAGTACCTCTATCATTTCCGAAACTCTGCTGCTTCGCAAAGTATCTAACATTGTCGACAAGTATTGGGTTGACTGTGGGTCCCCTCTTTGTTGTGTTGAATCGGTGTCCCCTACATTGTTTGAGTCGACTGCGTGTTCTGTACCTTCCTTGGGCTTTCTTCAAGCCTCTACCTTCTTGTGTCGGCTGTGTGTCAACTACAACCCCTCTTGCGGACACCCCGTCAACTACCTCTCCTCCCGCTGACTGCACGTCAACTATGCAGTCTACCCATGAGCATTACCAAAGCCTCAACCATCTCCGAAGTCTCAAGTACCGTGCAACTTTGAACAGCGTATCTACCATCCCTCATTTTATTGTCTACTCCACCGTCTACCATCTGTGTGTCGACTCCTCATCCATGTCGACTATCTCTGCTCCCGTCGACTACTCCTTATATCGATATCTTTTGGAAATACAGTGTGCTGTTCAAAATATCTTCAGGGAGTGGGTTATGGACAGCGGATACTTGGGCAATGTCGGCCGAGGCACTGTTATGCGATTGGGGACAGTCGACCCCTAGCGACCTGCGGTGGCAATTTAGGCCATGCATCCCCGAATTCTTGACTCCTCATGGCGAGGAATAGGAAGCTCTATTGTGAGTCGTACATTGCGTACCGTCGACCCTGCAACATAGATAAGGACTGCGACTTATAACCTTCAGGTTATGTGCATGGATGTTCACTTGGAGATCTTGTGAAGGATAAGGAATTTGGGCAGGTCTTTGTTGGATTTGTATGTTTGCTTTGGGTTTGGATTTAGTCTCAGGGGAGTGTTTCTTTGTTAGGGATCAGGTCTTTCCCTATCTTTCTTTTTCTTTTGTCAACAGGTTATTTGGGACTGGGAGGATTTCAGGGCCTTAGTTTGTTTTGTCTTCTCTTCCGCCCTTTCTAATTGGTTTGTTCATGTTGTTTGGAATGCCTTGGGCCAAAAGGTGAGTATTGGCACGGGATTTGGCCCGATGGCTTGTATGGCATTGAGTCTAAAGCTATGGGCATGAGACTGGTGGCTTGCGGCCCCCATCAGTTGCCACCAGCCCCCATGCTGAGAAGCAGGGCTTGCCCCGGCAGTAATGCTCGGCATCGGTTTTTGCATGTGATACTCGGCTTCGCCGAGTATGCTCTCTCCTTTTCCATATATTTGCGTGTCTTTGTCTCTCTTTGCTCTTTAGACAATGACTTTTGAACGATAGTCAATTCAATATCTCTATTTGTACATGATTGATCTCAACAAATTTGTCCTACATTTCTAATGTCGAACATCTACATCGAACAATACCTTCCCAATGCCCTCACCCTGACACGTTTCCAGGCGTGCATAATGTTCAAAGTCTTGCTAATCGTCAGAATCAACAAAAGTGTGCACCATTCGGGAATTATCAAATTCCTCTTGCTGAGAGACACCTTTCTGTGCCAACTGGTGAGGGGTATTCCACTCAAGGAGGGAGTTCCGTAGCCTCTACAATCTACGATCAGAACTCGACACTTTCATGTTCGCTGAACAATCATCACATTGCAGATAGTACTCAACACATGACTTTTACCCTGTCCGCTACACTGTGATGGCAAATAATTACTCCAGCTGCTATGCAGGGTACAAGCAGTTGTACCACACCAGCACCCAGTGGAAACTCACAGACAGACTCAACCCATCGCTTTGTATCCAGCCCCGTATCCGGAATTGTTATCACTCTCACACCTTTCAGAGCTCTTCATAACCTGTCCACCCCCATCCATAATCCAGAAGCCCACGCAATCATTCCAAATCCACTGCGAACCCGAGCTACAGAAAGGAATCAGAGACAGAGGTAATGGCAATTGTAACCACAGGCAGTGTCTACACCTCCATCAATGGTCTCCGGCAGTCGCAGCATCCATCAATTTGGTCACTTAGACATGATGCATCTTGTATTTGCAATGGGTAGACTCCAGGAGCTCTACACGTGGACCAGTCAGCTGTTTATGAGTGCAAGGGACTTGGACATTGTATGTTATGCAATGCGACGTGTTGGGAAAGCATTAGCTGAAGCCGCACCCTGGCAGATGAGAGAGACATACTGGAAAACTGCTATGCAGCAAAACAACATTTGGTCCATAGCATTTGAGGGACCCACACAGGAGATCTTGAAAGAGGTATGCTGAAGCATAGGCCCATGTTGGATATTACATGCTCAAACCGGTACTAGGTCCAAGCACAAGTCAATGAGGTTAAATCCCATTTCATTCAATCAGCAAGGGACAACAGAGCAGAGCTTTATGATCTACACCCCTTTGAATCTGATGCAGAGCATTTGGGATTCATTGATTCCCTTCCGGCAGACAATAAGTATCATTTTCCTGTAGAACAGCAAGTGGAAGGTGGTGTATGCAGCTAAAATCAAATGTGGAGAGGGTCGAAAACTGGTAACGAATGGCCAGTGTCCACTTTACTTCTTGGCAGAAGCAATTCCACGGTATATCAACATCAGATTTTATCAACAGGCGAATAACCGCGGTAAGTATGCTGATGGATTCTATGATTGCATGATTTACAACAAGGACAGTCATATACCCTCGCCACTGATCATGGTTACCTGGAGCATGTTGCGCCATGCTCTCCTGGACGGCAAATGAACAAAGGTGTTCATCCAAAAGCTTCCAAGTCCAAGCTGAAAGCAGACAGACTGGATAGCTGGAACTACTGCAACTACAAGAATGATTGTGGTAAGAACACATCCTGCCACGCTGCAACGGGTCACAAGTTGTTCAGCTCGCCTGGCATTCTAGAAATGGATACATTCTTGATGAATATGTGGAACACACCACCGGAGAGCTACCAACAGAGTGTGTATAACAACACTCTTGCTACAGTGAAGCGTCAGATCCAAAAGGCGGAGAACCCCACACCTGCCATGGTCATCAGTGTGGAAGCAGCGCATGTTGACAATGGTATTCTCCATGACAATTTGACCCCCAAAGTGGCGCTTCAGGAGCCTGAGATCAGAAGCACTGACCTAAACATCCCGATAGGCAACAATTTGAAGGATGACGAACTGCATTTCGGGAAAGCAGGAGTTACTGGGGATTACAACGCTGAAGTTGACCAAAGCGACGAGCGCAATGCAACTCGCACTGCCCGCCCGCAAAAACAGGGCGCGACAGAACTCGAAGGGTTTGATCTGGGAACCAGTGATGTTGATCGCAATGAGGGCGAGGATGCCGACAATGCGGATGCGAATGAGGAGGAAGAAGCATCGCAAGCAGATGCCTTATCAACGGACAATGTGGAGGGCTGAGGGCATAGTAGGTTTGATCAGGGAATCAGTGATGCCGATGGATATGATGGCGACGATGGAGACGTTGCAGATTCAGATGAGGACGAAGATGGATCGCAACCCGATGATGCATCAACGCGGAATGTAGAGGACTAAGGGCATAGTACCAGAGAGTGTAAAGATTAGACAGTATATTTCAGACATCTAAAATACGATAATGTCGAAGCAAATGCACCAGCAAGCGACTCATCCAAAGCAAAGACTGCATTTTTATAAGTGACAACATCTCAAAGCTAAACATATATGGGGAAAGTGTGGCATCCGCTGGATAGCAATAGCGGAGAGGTAAAATGTGGCACTCGGCCGGAGCAAGGCATAAATATTGCCAGGCCTTGTGTCAATGGCTGCAGCATAGATGCAGCCGCAGCAAAGAGTGTAATACATGTGCCGTTCTGATGGTGTATATACGTCACCACATTCCTGGTGCAAAGTAAACAAGGTTTGTCTGCAAAGCGACCCGTCGCCTGGGGAAAGGAAATGGTGTAATTCTCTGTCAGAGGGTATGAGGTTCCGTGAGAGCTGTCAGAGCCCTCCGGAACACCACAGTGTTTCTGATAGAAACCAGAGGTGTTGCTGATACAGAATCCCTCTTTCTCAACCTTTCTTTTTGGATTGCCGCAAGAGGTACCTCAGAGCGTTCATGATGGGCTCTCTGCCTTCTAGCTACACTGTTTTGCCCCAGTGTGTGGAGATCAATTGAGTACAAATAGAGAAATTCAATTGACTATCGTACAAAAGTGATTGTCTAAAGAGCAAAGAGAGAGAAAGACAGGCAACAATAGATTGGAAAGAAGAGGGCATACTCAGCGAAGCCGAGTATCATACCACAAGAATCATGCCGAGTAACACTGCCGGGGCAAGCCCTACTTCTCGGCATGGGGGCTGGTGGCGTCCCATTGGGGCAGCAAGCCAGCGGCCTCATACCTGCAGTCTTGGGCCATCGGAGGCTTTAAGCCAGCATATGCTACAAAAGCCATCGGGCCAAATCCCTTGCCAACACTCCCCCTTTGGCCCAAGGCATTACAAACAAAGTGAACCAACCAATTACAAAGTGAGGGAGAAGGGAAAACAAACGACCTTCCTAAAATCCTTCAAGTCCCAAATAATCTGTTGACAAAAGAGATAGAAAAAGAGGGAAAGACCTGAACCCTAACAAAGAAACACTCCCCCGAGACCAAATCCAAACTCAATGGAAACATACAAATTCAACAAAGTCCTGCCCAAATCCTATATCCTTCACAATCTCCCCAAGTCAAAATCAATACACATATCCCGAAGGTCATAAGTCACTGTCATCATCTAAGTTGCAGTGTCGAAGCTACGCAATATACGGTTCACAATAGAGCTTCCTATTACTCGCCATGAGGAATCCGGACTTAGGGGATGCATGACCAGAATTGCCACCGCCGGTCTCTTGGCATCCAGTGTCCCGAATCGCATAACTGTGCGTCGGCCGATATCGCCCAAGTATCTGTGGTCCATAACGAGCTCCTTGAAGATATTTTGCATAGCAAACTGTATTTCCAGAGAATGCTGATATAAGGAATAGTCGACAGGACGAGAGGTAGTCGACACGAGCAAGTAGTCGACACACAGATGGTCGAAAGTGGAGTAGACGATAGAGTGAGAGGTGGTATATACGCTGTTCAAGGTTGCACGAGATTCGAGACTTCGGAGGTGCTTGAGGCTTTGGTAATGCTCATGGATGCATGGGATAGTTGACCTACAGTTGGCGGGAGGAGAGATAGTTGACGGAGTGCCAGCACGTGGAGTGGTAGTCGACACATAGCCGATGCAAGAACGTGGGGGCGTGTAGACAGCCCAAGGAATCTAGAGGACACGCAGTCGACTCAAAAATGTAGGGGACACAGAGTCAACCCAATAAGGAGGGGACACACAGTCAATACAATGCTCGTCGACGATGTTTGTTAGTTTTGGAGCTGGCAGAGTTTCACAGACGATAGAGGTACTACTATTAGGCGTCAATTTAGTCGAATTCAACACAAGACAGAGGAGAAATGATGCACAAAGAAAACTAATAGATCTCGGCTCGATCCACTGGAATAGGGGCAGAGGAGAGGCAGTAAGAAATACTACTAGTAGGCATAGATTCCGACAGAACCCAAAGTGGCAATTTCCAAAAGGACATGCTCGATTTGCCAGACTTTAACAGCTGGCGGTGCTACAAAAGTGGTAAAACTAATAAACGTTGATTCCAAAGAACTGGAAGCGCCGGGCTCCTAACCTGTTGAGATCAGTCGAGTAGAAATAGAGATATTGAATTGACTATCTGACAAAAGTGATTGTCTAAAAAGGAAAGAGAGAGAACGATAGGCCAATATATGGGAAAGAAGAGAACATACTCGGCAAAGCCTAGTATCTCATCTGGCGACCAATGCCGAGCATCACTGCCGGGGCTAGCCCTACTCCTCGGCATGGGGGCCGCAAGCCGCCAGCCTCATGCCCATCACTTTTGACTGAAAGCCACACAAGCCATTGGGCCAAATCCCATGCCAATATAATTTCCTCTGCCTCCATACATAACGGCAGGCGAGGTAGACTTGTATTTGAGTGACCTCAAATGAATACATCAAAAATGGGAGGCACGGTGTAGACCACACTACACTCCAAACCCTGACAATACTTGCAGACGAAATGTCTTGGAAGGAATTTTATTATGGGCTTAACTGCCATCAGATTAAACTCAAATTAAACTCAGCATTGATATTTACTGTTACAGCAACATCTGAAGGTATATTTGCACCGCTTGAACGGTGTTCATACCTTCTGGGCACCATTATCATAATTTTGCGCTCGTTCTTGCCACAATGCTTCGAACTATCGATTGTGTATCTCTTCAGCTTCCCATTCGGAATCCTCCTTTGGCTGACCAACACACATTGCAAACCTAACAATGAAGTATTCTCTATCGTATGACATCAGTTGCATGTGCTTTTTCCACTGCTAGACGTTGGCAGCCGTGTTTGATGGTTGCAAGGTTGGGACAACCTGAGAACTACTCAGTTTGCTCTGAGACTGACAAGCTCTGAGTAGTAAAAGTGGTATGTGATGCCAAACCAATGCCCAGCGTTGTATACTGTTCTCACCGCCAGTAATAAATTTCATTTCGAGGCTCATCATTGATGAGGTGCCTGGTGGTTTTGCAAGATAAACCCTGCGCAGTTTAGTGTTCCTTAACCAACTAACCAAGTTCAAATATGAAATCGCTGGAACTCGCGTATATATATCTCATCTTCCCGCCTAGACCTCGCTTCTCTTTTCCTCCCGTATTAAACACAACGCCAGCATCATGAAATATCTCTACATTACATGACCTGCACAAAACAATGCCTCATGTTGTAACACACACTCGATATCATACACAACTTAGTATGTTCCCTCTGGACTTCCTTCTGCTACATTCAACTGTATCATAATGGTAAAGCCTCAGATGTAGATTCATTTTCAACTGGCAGCGATGGCCCCAAAGGTGTACAGCAAAGGAAAGGGGAAGGCAACTGCGAGGAAAAAAATGCCAACATCGGTTATAAATCAACGCTTGTCGTTGGATAGGGACAGTAGAAAGGGATATATCTTGGAACATATCTGTGGACTTATATGGATATATAATGTTTGCGGAGTCAAGGTTGAGAGGGCATGGGACCTCTTTCATGATATAATCATTCTTGATTCAGTCACAACTTGCCACTTTTCACAATTCCAGCTTTTGTCAGCAAAGGGTCCAAGTTGTTGGGTTGGTTCCTGTTACGGTTCCACCCGAAACCGGACTGTTGCAACAGGTCATATTAGATGAAAAACCCGGACCTTTGGAAATGGCCGGTTTCAACACCAAAAACCCGGCATCTGAGGTACACAATTTTGGCTCCAACTGAGTATGTCAGTTCTGATCATATCATGACATGATCAGTATGTAGATTGTGCAGTTTTGGCCGCTCGTTCACCTCCCACCTTTAGATTTGTGATTGGACAAATATTCGTTGAGTTCCTATTGAAAACCCGCCAATATCGCGTAAAATATCTCGTTATTTCACAGCGATTCAACGACTATTAGTCCAATCGCAAATCTGACAGCGGGAGGTAAAAGAGCGGCTAATACTGAACAATCTACGTATGGATCATGTCATGATATGATCAGAACTTAAAAACATAGTTGGAGCAACTGTTGGAGAAACCGGTAGAATGGAACTGCGGTGCCGGGTACAACCTGGCCAAGAAACCACGGGTTGACTTCCTGGCAGGGTAACAACCCGTCTAAGACAAAGTGCGTCGGGTTTTTGCTCGGGTCTGGAACTGACCCGAACTTAACCGCTGATTAAAACCCAGACGGCGGGCGAGTTACTCGGATCCATTGCTACCACTAATTACAGCTGATGTGGCGCTAACGCAGGAGCAGGAGTTCATCTTTTCGGGAGTGGTGGGCTACCTTTCGCGCATATATGGGGCAAATGTTTGACAAAACCCACCACGAAATAAATAATTGTAGATGGCACAACCCCCGTGCCTTCAGGGATCAAGTCGATTCCTCCAATCCGCAGATAACCAGCGTACTGAAGCGTAAACACACCGGGGAGCGTTTCTCTTGGTACTGTAGCGATGCGCTCAGGGCAAAGATTTAGCCAGCAAGCTACTGCCAGTACAAGCCAGGCAAGTTCCTAGCCGTTGGACCGTTGAATTGGGATGAGATAATCCTTGAGGATGATGATGATGAGAACTGGGGGGATTCTGGGGTGCAGAGCGGTGTATGGAGCCATGCTGGCAACAGCAATGACAATGACGACGGCGAGGGTGAGGAGGACATGCCGGGCCATGAGTAAGCCACGGGGAAAGGGAAGGGAAAAAAGGGTTAGAAGGGTGAAGGGAAGGTAAGTGAGGACGGAAAGGGGAAAGGGAAGGGGATGGGAAACGGCAAAGGGAAAGGTATTGTTAAACAAACCCCAGGGGAGATGATATCTCCTGTGCCATTGCTCTTCAGTTGCAGAAGGAAATGTATGATAGGGGTATTGATAGAATTCTGTATATATGCTCGATATAAATCTCACGATGATGCAACATTGATCTTCATGGAGGATGCCTTGCATAGTTTTCACTCCTTCAAAGATGTTATCTTACTCGTGCGAGCCGCCATAAAGGCGAAGGCCAAAGCCAATGCCCTGAGAACAGAACTCGTGAAGAAGAGAACGGTAGACAAGGAAACAAATGCTGAAACTTGGATGCCATCCAAGACGCGGCATGATATGAAAGCCTAGCGGGATCATATCAGCCACGAGAGAGATCTTTCCAAGGAGTTAGATGATGACTTCAACATTACCAAAATCCACTTCATATCTCATTGGGTTGAACAGATTCGTCAATACGAACCTTCCAACAGTATTCTGCAGTGAGACTTGAACAAGCACATAAAACGAACCTCGACGACAGTTGGAACGCTTCCAATCACAATCTCAACTACCTGTCGCAAGTAATCACCTTTCAACGTTGCATTCTCGGTTTCATAATCAGAGATATCAATCCGCAAGCTATAGCTCAGCATCGGGAGCAAGGTGCGGGTGCCTGCAAAGTCCTCAATCCGGGAAATGATCTGGTTGCCCCCCTGAGCTTCCAGTTATATCCGAAGCCTGAATTCAGGGGACAGCAAAACCGCCGTGATGGAAAGCATTCTGACGCTATGATCAAATACTTCAGAGGATTACTCGACAATACACTGGACACAACGCACTGCGTGGCAATATACAGAGGCATGTGGATGTTTATCAAGTATAAGAGTGATAACAAGGCGTATATATCGGATGATCAACTAGACGCAATGGAGCTTTATTTGTATCGTGGTATTAAGGTTCCAGCTGAGGTTTTGGATGGTGAACGCATACCTCAGATGTGTCTATGCACAGGATGCCAGAGCTGGTGCAGAGGAGATCGACGGAACGACTGGTTGTGGGAAATGCAATGCCTGGGGAAGTGTTATGATGCGCTGAATGGGCGTCTCCAGTGGCAAATGCAACGACTATTCAAAATCAAGCTCCTACATGAGGATGGACCTTTCGTTGAGTACTGGTTATCCCTGGCGCTAACCACAATCCCGGAAAACTTGGGTATCTTGGATGCTGTCTCAAAATATGTTCAACCGAGGAAAGCACCAGGAGCTATTGCTTTCCAAGTTTTCAGCGTGGAAAACATCGTCGGCTGCGCACATCTATTTCCAGAGAAATCTACTAGCAGTAAGACAGGGGATGGAAGGAACGAGCGATGGATTGTCAATAGCCATATAGATCTGGTGACTTGGAATGATGTGTATAATTAGTAATGAGAGAATTGCATTTGGTGCGCATATGGAAGGAACGCAAGGAGAGACTTTTGAAGCGTGACTTAGTGCATTGCAATCCCAATGAAAGAGTATACCCAACGACTTCATTCTAATCTATGGTAATACTTGGCCACAACGCCAGAGTGTTCGTTTACAATAGGATACCGACAGAGTGAGAACAAACAGCGAAAATGCACTCTGAGGCCGTTATAAAACGTGACAGGTGGTATTGAGGCCGAGCGCGGAGTAATCCGCCCCCGGGGTGTTTTTGATGGCTGTTATGGAGCGCCTGCACTCTGCTACAGCTATTTTGTCCAGAGGGAAATGTTTTTTGCTGATGTGGCTCAAGGAATGTAGGATGAGGGTTGGAAGACACAATACTACTCTACCATGAGGATCCATGAAATGTTGGAAGAAGCACGTGACATCAAAAGTTGAGAAAGATACAGTGCGGATTTTTGTTGTGTGATGAGATGATACAAGATGAGATGAGAGTCTAATTACCCTGCAGTCTCCCAGATATAAACTCCCTGTCACGCGATCCTTCGCTGTTACCCCTGTATATCTGTACACCTGTCATTGCCTAGTCTTTCTCCATCGTCACTGTAACTCCGTACATCCACCATCAGTCAGTCCTTTGCCATGGTTTGTGGCAGGGGTGGTGAGAATCTGATTTTGCAGCCACAGCGGGAACGAGTGGGAATTGAGTGGAGTGTGGCCGATGGCAGGAGATCAAACATTAATGAATGAACATAGGAGAGACTGGTGTTAGCAGCGAGTCTGGACCATCGTGTCGGGTCTGGGTCCAGGTTGGAACTGAACCTATTTGAAATTGCTAGTGCAGGTTGTCAATAGATCCGAACCACTGATTCGGGTACAGTTCAATAGCATTCTTCCTACCCGTCTGAATTGGGCTGGTTGTCAGCAGGTTGTCCAGGAGGTCCATCTATGAATACATATAACACGCTTGCCTTTGCGATTTGATCATAGTACTCAATCGCAATTGATTATTCGACATCCAGCATTCTCATTGGGCATGTTTTGGTAGTTGCAATATCAATAATAATTGAATTTGTATTTTTCCTTGAATATTTGGTGTTTTTGACCATGGTGGAGGTGAATAGTTGTATTATCAGCTCAAATATCCATGTGATGTCTGCGTTACACAATATGTATGACCACAAATTGATGACCCTCAGTTGACAACAGGTTGACTGTCATTTTCAGAATAGAGCAGTGAACATGTCACTTTCCCTTTTATGTATAATGGCTGCCCATACGTTGGTTATGGATAACAGCGAGCAAATCACTTAACAATTATCTTTTTTACAACACAAGAAATGGTTGAGACTCCATCAACACTTATTTTCAGCATGGTGTACTGACTGTGTCGCTGTAACGCGAAAGGATCGACTCCAAGATACACTCAACTGGAAGTATTCGTTTTAAGTATGCCCTTACCTTGTCGTGCTATCGGACTTGATATTTGGACTTGTACAAGGACTGATAGATTGTTCACTTTGAAGCTTCACTCAGGTACAGAAAGTAATCAGTACAGAATAAATTTTGAAAAGCTGTCCAATCTTAATATATTGTTAAGGCTTGTTCTCCATCATTAGAAGGTTGCCCTCTATACCGGTGGAAAATTGAGTCATCTTTATTCCTCTTTCCTCTGTGCTCTAACTGCTAATTCTAACTACGCTTTTCTCTAAATAAATTTGTACGATCCCTTTGTCCTCCTATCCCCTTGCACTGATACCCTGTCAACCTGAACTATTTCCGAGCAAATGGTATCCTTCCAATCCTCCAGTCATTCCGAACCAACTGTATCCTTCTGATACACATCCCCTGACAAATTAGTATCCATCGGACAGTTGTCTTCCAGACTCTCTTACTCATTGTATCATCCATCAGTCTTCCTTTGTATCGGGCTCAAGTGTTCCAATCCTACTGGCCATAACTAATGTGAATCGAAGGTTACTACATATAGAGGTGATGATGGCTGGCGTCATTGATTATCATCATCCATAGAGAATATAGCGATGGGTATTTACATTGTATTAACAAACCACTACTGCCAATACAACACTCAAGGGTGGGTGGTGATGATGTAATTGAGGTACATGTACCTGGCGGTCATTGGTATGGCAATAGTGCTGCCTTAGAATTGATGTACCGTACTCCTTTGCAACCGGACACCATCCAGTGACATCTCGTGACCCCAGAACCGTGACTACTTGAATGGTGTAATTAAGATAAATGCACAGGAAATTATGCTGACCTTCTTAACGTCAACCATCTATATAGAACTATGCCTTCCCTGAGCCCTTGCCCTGACCCCACTCCAGTCGTACATAAGGTTCGCAGTGTTGCTAAATGTCATAATCAACAAAAGCATTGCCCTTCGGTGAGTACTCAACTTCCGACTTCTAAGAGATGGGTTTCCATAGTAGCTGGCAATACGGATCACTCTCAAGGAGGGAGTTCTGGAGCCTCTACGATCCTAGGTCAGAACACTACCCCTGGACACGTAGAAACCATAGAGACAGATGCAACCAGTCACATTCTATGCCACCCTGCATCCAGCATTGCTTGCAATTCGACTCCACTCAGTGGTCTTGAAAACCTGCTGACCCATATCCCCAATTCAGAAGCCCGCGCGATCTTTCACAATCTACTGGGAACCCGAGCTACAGAAACCAATCACAGCCATACGCAGTGCCAACTGCAACAGCAGGCAGTGTCTACATCTTGATCAGTATTCTCCGGCAGTCACAGCATCCCTCAATTTAGTCTCTCAGACAAGACATCTCTTGTATTTCCAACAGGCAGACTGCTGCAGCTCTACATGTGGAACAGACGGCCATTTATGAGGGTAAACAACTTCGAGATGGTAAGTTATGCAACGCGACATGTTGCCCAAGCATTACCTGAAGCCTCACACTGGCAGACAATAGAGACGTACTGGTACACAGCTATGCAGCAAAATAACGTTTGGTCCATAGCAGTTGAGGAATGCACAAACGAGATCTTGAAAGCGGTATGCTGAAGCAACGGCCCATGTTCCATATTGCCCGCTCAAACCGATACCAAATTCCCGCAGAAGTTGATATGGTCAAATCCCATTTCATTCAATCAGCAATGGAGAAGATAGCAGAGCATTGTAATCTGCACTGCTTTGAATTCGACGCAGAGCGTTTGGAATTTGGTGATTTCCATTTGGTGGACAATAAGTATCTTCTTCCTGAAACACAGTGTGGCAAAGGTGGTGTACGCCATTCAAATCCAAAGCAGCAAGAGTTGAAAGCTGCTAACGAAAGGCGAGCATCCACTTTACTTCCTGGGAGAAGCTATCCAGCCATTATTTTACATCTCTTTTTATCCACAGGCAAAGCACTGCTGTAAGTATGGTGATGGATTGTATGCTTCCATCATTGATGACAATGACGGTCATATACCGTCGTCACTGCTCATGTTCACCTACACCGCATCGCGCCATTCCCTGCTGCAGTGGCAAAAGAACACAGATGTTCATCCGAAAGCTTCCAAGTAAAAGCTGAAAGCAGACAGACCTAATTACTCTAACTACGTCAACTTCAAGAATAACAATGGTAAGATCATATCGGGCTATGCTCCAACGGGTTGCAAGTTGTTGACCTTGATGAGTACCTGGAATACACTCCCGGCGAGCTGCCAACAGATGGTGTATAAAATCACTTTTGCTACCATGAAGCATCAGATCAAACAGGCAGAGACCTCAACGGCTGGTGTGGTTGTCAGTGTGGAAGCAGCGCTTGTTGACCATACTATTCTTCTTGACTTTTTCGCCTCCAAAGTGGCTCTTGAGGAACCTGAGATCGGAAGCACTGACCCAAAATTCCTGATTGACAACAGTTGCACGGATGACAAACTACATTGTAAGATGCCAGTGGGCATCAGGAATTACAATGGTGAAGGGGACGAAAGAGATGAGTGTGAGGCCTTCCCCACCGCCAACTGGTGACAACGGGGACCAACTGAATTCGAGTGGTTTGACATGGCAATCACTGATGTCGATGGGACCAAGTCCAAGGATGTCCACGATGCAGCTGCGAATAAGGAGGAAGAAGCATTGCAAGTTGATGATGAATCAACGCAGAATGGTGAGGGCTGAGAGCATAGCGGGTTTGAGCTGGGAATCAGTAATGTCGAGTGGTATCGGAGCCAGGATGGTGACATTGAGAATTAGGAGGAAAAACCTTCGCAAGCCGATGATGGATCAAGGCAGAATGTGGAGAACTGAGTGAATGATACTAGAGAGTATGAGGATTGGACAGTATATTTCATAATTGTAAAATACGATAATGGCAAAGCAAATATAACATTTAATGACGTATCTGAATCGAAGAGTGAATTCCAATAAGTGACAAAATCTCAAAGTGAAACTTATTTGAGCAAAGTGTGGCATGTAATGTATCGCTATAGCGGAGAGGTAAACTGTAGCACTGGGCTGGAGAAAGGCATACACATTGCCCAGCGTTGTGTCCGCGGCTACAGCAAAACTACAGCCACTGCGACGTGAGGGTCACATATGTCTTGCTGATAGTCCGTATACTTCACCACATTCTGGCTGCAAACGAAAGGAGATACATATACAACGGGTCCTGTCGCGGGGTGACTGGAAGTGAACAATTGCCCATCCCAGGGTGCCTGATTCCGTTATAGCCATCAGAGCCAACCGGAACACACTGGTGTTTCTCACAAAAACTAGCTGTATTGCGGATGCAACTAATGTTCCAGAATCAGTCTGGAAGATACCTCTTCAAAAGTCAGATACTCAGCATTGGTGATGCTTATTCGGAATGGTTTGTTCTCCATAGGCAAAGTATTGAGCAAGAGGAAGATCTTGTTATCGTCCAAATATGGTGTGCACCCAGTGCTGGGAAGCTGATTGAGGAGGTTCTGCAATTTCAAGATAAAATCTGACATATCTTCCCCCTGATACTGTAACGTAGACAGATAACTCCTGAGAAACCAGATTCGTTGCTTGTCTTTCCGTTGGTATCACTCCTTCTGCATATTCCACACGGTCGCTGGATCACATTCAGTGGAGTACATCTCTTGGTCATCAGCAACAAGCATTCGTCTTAGAAGTACATGCACCCTGGTGGCTTTCGTATCCCAGGTCTGCTGGCTCTCTAACATCTTGGAGTCTCCAGGGGAAGAGGAGCTGGTGGAAGCAGTGGCAGATTCGAAATCGATGGAGGAAGAAGGTCGAGTTTCACGACCTTCAACCAGGGCAAGCCAATCCATCTCTCCAATGATGTTGGTGGCAGCGAGTAGCCAATTTGGAGAATCTGAATGAGAGCTGAGGGGCTTGATGAAGCCAATTAAAGCGAGAGCAGAGGGATCAGATGTCATCTTGAGCGAGATGTGATTGAGTAATATGATACTAAAAAGCGATGTGATATGGAACAGAAAAATATTGTAACAGGCAGTGAGGTGGAATGGAAATGTGTGAAGATGAGTTTAATGTGATGAATTGGATAAGAAGCAAGACAGGTTCAAAGCGGTCCTAACAGACGAAATCTTTTGGTCAAAGGACTGATCTGAATGTGTTCGAATGGCAAGCCAATTCCCAGTTGATTGGAACACCAGTTGATTGGAATACCGTGATAGGGTGCTACAAGATATTTGCTTCGTGATATTCTGCTGTACCGGATGTCACCGTAGAGTGGGATGTAACCTGGTGTAATCTATGTGGCGGCACCACTATCAACAGTGGTTGCACAACTAGCACCACAGATAGAAGTACCGCTGACAACTAAACAAGAAGTTTGAGGAAGAGAGAAGAAAAGCCTCAAGAACTTCATAGTCGGAGACAGAAGATTCTGACCTCCGATCCTGTTGTGGTTGGAGTGAAAGATATTGGAACAATCACAAAAAAGAAGGGTTGAAGTGGATCTTAGAACATAAACTGGAAGTGCACTTGGATGAGTGACACAGATGTAACGTTCCTGGCCTGGTGGGAAGCTCAGAACTGATGGTTTACCGGTAAGGTAGTCGTAGAACAGAATGGGGGTGAAAGAGTTACACTAACTCAAGCGCTGCGCTGGTCGGGCTCATAATCAGTTGGCAATGGTAGCAGGCGCTGTGAGAAAGTGCAAAAGTGATATCGTTCTATCTAATCTAGCAGTCCATCTATATACAGAATGACAAGGGCAGATTGGCTGCTCCGCCATCAGCTGTACATGGGCCTGGAGTTCAGCGGATTTCCAAAAAATTGCTATTCTAGTTGCTCAGTTATTGTGCCATTTCAGCTTTCCTGAGACCCTATGGATAGGATTATGGTAATCGTCATGGTAATGGTTGGGTAATGGTAATGGTTTTGATAGTGGCTCTACTGATTATAATGGTGATATAAATAGTAGTGGTACTGATATTTCTTATTTAAGTAGCTTGGCTTTATCTACAGGAAAGTTACAGCTTTGATTGATCTAAAGCAATCTATTCATCGCCAAGTCATGAAACACCAAGCTTTGAATAAGCATACGATGCTTGTAGCACTACTTCTCCAGGCATGTTATGACTTTCTCTTATTTGACTAAATGATTTAATCTCAATAAAGTGTACAATCAATCTTTCAATGAAGCTTTCACCCAGGCTGTTAGATAGCATTGGAATCAGCCACAAAAGAAGACAGCCAATGGCTGTATTTACACTAGTATTTTCTGTTAGCCGAAATGACTTTGTGTGGCTTATTGACTGCCTGCTGCATATACACCAAATGTTTTACTTACTATATAATGTTTATAAACTGACTATAGATAACTATCCACTGTATATCACCCAGAGGTTTACACAAAGCTTGCTATGAGCACCATATGTACATGTATATACATTGTACAGTCTATAGTTGGCAAGGTGCACTTTTGCTGATATTATAGCGAAGACAGTATTAGATAGTATTTTATTCATCTTGAATACAATATTACTATTACTATTGGATATACCCTTTCCCCAGTATATAATATTAATTTACTATATACAAATATTTGTGGTACAAGAAACGACTCAATAGCAAAAATCAGAACAAGTACTAATTGCAGTATAAACAAACTATAAACATCATTGCTATCTTGGGTGAGTGACAACCACCGTTACAGCCACAATTCCAATTGGACTCTTCCCTGTAAAGCGAAATGCCTTTTACTAGATGTAAAGTCAATAATATACAAACAACAAACAGTATATACTGAAGTGTAGAGATGGGTAGATAGATACTAAAGTTGCTACTTGCCTGACTCCTACTGTTCTTCACCTCCTATATATCCCCCCCCCTTCCGTGCTTTCTACTTCTTCTGTTACCTTTCAGCCTCAAACCGAAGCTCTGGCTGAGAGCTGGCTGGAGACACTATATATTACTTACATTAATTCCACAAAGGCGGCGAAGCCGTCTCCGGGACCAGTATCATATATAAACATACCCTGGTCAAAGTAAAACTCATAGAGTTAATTGAGCTCAAAGTCGAATACATGTGGGAGCTGGGAGCGGGGGAGGTGGCTCTGGTGGGAGTGTGGGTGCCCTGCTAGCGGCTTCTTAGGTGTGGATGCTGGACGCGCCACGCCCCTAATAAGGCGCCTGTGCCGTATGCATGAGGTGTGAGGCTGACTAGATTCAGATGCGGGGAATTAATAGCATCCCGCCGTGGCCTTCGAGTTTCTAGTCTCCCACAACCATGAGCTTCGGGTTTTCGGTCGGTGATTTCCTAAGCGTTGGCAGCTTAGCATTAAGGCTTTATTTCACTTACAAAGATGGTCCTAGCGATTTCCGCGAGTTATGTCGAGAACTCCTTACTCTTCACACTACTCTTGAGCAGCTGCAGCTTGACATTGACGATCCTACCTCAATTATCGCGCGATGCCACAGTACACAGCAACAGAATCTTGTAGGCGTAGTCCGACGCTGCCAGGAGGCGCTAGTGGAGCTGGAGGTGCTGAAGACGAAGTATACAAAACTTGACGGAGAGGGAAAGACGAAGAAACTATCGTGGACGAGGATGAAATATGTGAAGGAAGATGTTGGCGAGATAAGACATAAGCTGTCGACGCATTTGAATAGTATCGCGATGTACCTCGCTGGTGTTGGACAGTAAGTTACCTCCATCACCTCCTCCTTCGAGATTGTCTTCTCCTTTTTCCAAAATTTCTCTCTTTGAAAGCAGTGCTGATATTCGATTGTGGTTTGATAGTGCCTCCTTATCTCGAATCGAACAGAAACTCGAGACTCTCGGTCGGATCGAAGCAAAGATTGATGCACTATTCCAAGAGATTCAGAAGACGAAGGATGAGCAGAATCCATACACTACTGCGCCTGAAGCGGCAATAATCCTAGCGTCAGATTGTTCGCAGGCTTTTCCTTGGGGGAAGGCCCATATCGATGATGAAGTCGACGAAATTATAGATGTTCTGGGTGACAATCGTGGTCGGGATGGGATTTCGAAGGATGAGCTCGAGGAGCACAGGAAATTCATAGGTGCCTTGGTGTTGTGGAAGGATGGGAAAGATTCGAATGCCATGACGATCTCGAAGCCACAAAAATACGACAGGCACAATTACGCGCATAGTTATTCGGGACCACAATCGAGAGGCGATGAACACACGCCTTCCAACCGAGGCGGGAGAGATTCCGGTATGAAACGAACATACGTCGATGCGACGCCTGCTACGTCGCCTGCTGCAGCGAACGCTCCTTTAGACCAGCCATCGAGATCTAACTACCACCCTCCTCAGGTTGAAGATGATGATGAAGAGGCAGAGTTTAGCGATGGCCATTCGGTGTATTCTGACGATTTCTTCCAAGATCGTCGTGATTTTGACAGGGGAAATACACCGAAGGCGTATTATTCTCAAGAGAGGATGCGGATTCCTTCGAGTCCATCGTATTTCCATTTCCCGACGAGGTATCTTGATGATCTCCAGCAACCTCCGCGACGTCGCGACAACACACGCAGACGCGATCACTCCCAGCACCGGCTTCCTGACGAGCAATCCAGACGTACGGAGCAGCTGTTGCGCCAGATTCCCGATGACCGGAACGAGTTCGGGCCGCCTGCTGTGTATGGAGGAAGTATAGCGGGGGAACAAATGCACGCAAGGTGGGAGCTGGAAAAAGATGAACTTGAACGAATGGTACATGAAAGGCTATCAATGGGGGAAGATGCATGGCGTGAGAAACATGCACAGCCCGGACTCGGACCACCAAACAGACCGAATTCAAGCTCATCAGATAGTGGTTATCCATATATACCTTATGTTAAACCGCCTCCACCTCCTCCCACCCTTCGCCCACCTGCAGCTGGCCTTCGGCCACCACGAAGCCGCAGTGCTGAAGGTGATATTCGACTAGAGAGGGGTTCAGATAGGTGAGCACATTTGACCACATATCTATCCGGCTTTATGCAAACTGACCTCAGATGGAGATCACGGCCAAAGAGCTACAACCATGATGGAGCGGATTACTACGCTGGCTATGGACCGAAAAGTCGTTATCATTTACCTCTCGATCGCACGCCAACAATTGCTTTTAATGGTGATAATATTTATGGCGCTAGGAGCGATGGGAGTACAGAGACCCAGCAGTGGTATTAACACTGTCTCCGAGCGATGTTCTAGGCTTCGTGGCACCATCATCTGCGAGAGGCGAAGCATGGGGTGTTTGTTGAAAAGCATTTTCTTATTTGCGTTATTATTTGTCTGTCAGTTGGTAGATCTTTTAAAACCCCATGCCGTCCTGCTCTCTGGCCCGTATGGCCACAACATACAGGATCCGGTCAATGATATATCGCAGAAAAAGAAACTGCTTGCTCGTTATCTAGTTGATTATTCAACGTAAAAGATATTTGTGTCTAGGCATAATACAATGATGTGTTGAGAAGTCACCCCGAAGCGGAAAGTCATCGTGATGCCCAGTACAGGCCAACCGTTGATCTTCAACCACTTTGTGACATCTTCGTTCGGGTCATGCGCCGTCACTCATGGAACCTGCTGCGGCATATGTTACGAATGTAAAGTGGACGAAGTCTATTCTACTATCTAAGGAGAAGCGCTGTCTTTATATACATGAAAGACTGGAACACCATGGAAGTCCATGGAAGCTTATGATTGCAAATACCAATGGCAGTGGCGAGTGAAAACTTGTGGATGAGTCTACGACTGTGAGTCAATTTGGTGATCTCCGTAACGGCGACTTCCATTTAGATCATATAGTAACAGCATATGTTGCTTTTATATGTATGTATCTATAGAGGCTTGATTCTGATAATTGCTGTCTCTCGACATCTAAGGTCTATATACAGACTGACATCCAATCTTGAACACCACCCTTGTGCATCGCTGTACTGTACTGACAGAGGAACAACAAACATTATCGCCTCGCTGGTATATATACAAAATGTGTTATTTTGGGTTTGTCCGTTAACCAAGTGGTACATTCATCTATTATTTGGAGTTACATATTTCCATGTCCAGTTTTACTCTCTATATATCCTACCCGCGGCAGCTCCTGACTTGACTAATGAGAGTCTCTCGCTTGGTATAAAAGCTACAGCTGCCCCACAATACTCAGTTCGTCGAGTACTTAGCACCCAGCGACGCAAGTAGTGATCCTGGGAAAGAGACAGATCAATGTTCAATCCATATACTTTCTAACCTTAGTTGAAGTACCACCTTAGTATCTAATAATTCTGTGCTCGTAAGGTAAATAGGTACATAACCAGAGTGACACATCTTAAACAAAAATGTTCACAAGCTGGCTTGAAAGACCAACTACTTTGTTGGAGAAACCAGTCGTAACTCTCGAATCCAGCAGGTCGTCAGTACCAAAAACAACAAACGTCTTGGTGAAAACAAAAATGGTGAAACAATTCAGCAACCTTGATAGCCATCGACAAGCAGACACCAGCATTCAATGTCAAGAATCGAATTGACCCGGAAACGGCACTTCCGGCAACTCTGGTCAATCGGAGAAGGCCTGGCACAGTAACTGCACAACGCTGGTACAAAAAAATACATAATTGAGTGGATTTGTGAACAGTCTGGGCGAAAAACAAAAATGGTGAGAAAACTCAGCAACACTGGCAGCAAGCGACAAACAGACACTGTCATTCTATGTTTAGCATCGAATTGACCTCAAAACGGCACAACCAGCACCTCTGAACAACTTGAGGTGGCCGGGCACAGCAACTTCAATTATAGCCAGATTTTCAGTAGCTGGGTTGAGGTTAAGGCTACACTTCCGACCGGAAAGTTGGAACTTTTGACACTGGAACTACATCCTCCAACCAGAAGATGGGAGTCTGTGAATCCTCCGGCCGGAAGTTGAAAGTTTCTCCCAAAAAATTTCATCGTTCTCCGACCGGATGATGAGAATTTCTTCTAGGCAGATAGAACTTCATTTTCCAGCCAGGAGATAATAGTTTCTACCAGTATCAAACTATGTCATTCCAGTAGAAAGCTCCCAGGGTCTGCCAGGTAGATCTCAAATCTCCGGGCGGAAAGTTGAATCTTTCCCAAGAGGAACTGCATGCTTCGACCGGAAGTTGAGAATTTCTGCCAGGTAGGTAGCATTGAATCTTCCGGCCGGAAGATGTCAGTTTCTACCCGTGTTGAACTAAGCCTTTCGAGTAGATAGCTCCCAGGTTCTGCAAGGTAGATCTCACTTCTCCGCCCGAAAAGTTGAAACTTTTGCAACAAGAATTGCGTTCTCCGACCGGAGGTTGAGAATTTCATGCAACCAGGTAGTATTGAATCTTCCGGCTGGAAGATGATAGTTTCTACCAGCATTGAACTCAGTCCTCCAAATAGACACTTTCGAGATTCTGCTAGGTAGATCTCAATTCTCTGGCCGGAAGTTGGAACTGTCAAATGAGCACAACATCCGCCGACCAGATGTTGTGAGACCATCTAGGCCCAAAATTAATGTTCCGGCCGGATATTGGAACTTTCCCACAAAGCATTGCATTCTCCGACCGGATATTGAGAATGTCTCCCAGGTAAGTCTTATGTAATCGTCCAGCCGGTGGATGATGGTTTCTATAAGTGTTTAACTCAGTCGTCCGATTAGAAAGTTCCGAGCTTCTGGAAGTTAGATATCAATTCTCCGGCCGGAAGTTGAAACTTCCCCACAACGAATTGCATTCTCCGACTGGATGATGAGAATTTCTCCCAGGTAGGGCTTATATAATCCTCCGGCCGGAGGCTGATGGTGTCTACCTGCGGTTAACTCAGTCGTCTGAATAGAAAGTTCCGAGCGTCTGAAAGTTAGATTTCAATTCTCCGACCGGAAGTTGAAACTTTCCCAAGAAACATTGCATTCTCCGACTGGATGTTGAGAATTTCTCCCTGGTAGGTCCTATTTAATCCTCTGTCCGGAGGATGATGGTTTCTACCAGCATTTAACTCAGTTGTCCAACTAGAAAGTTCCCAGCGTCTGCAAGTTAGATCTCAATTCTCGGGCCGGAAGTTGAAACATTCCCAAGAAAAATTGCATTCTCCGACCAGATGTTGAGAATTGCTCCCAGGTAGATCTTATTTAATCCTCCGGCCGGAGGATGATGGTTTCAGCCAGCTTTTAACTCAGTTGTCCGACTAGAAAGTTCCGAGCGTCTGCAAGTTAGATTTCAATTCTCCGACCGGATATTGAAACTTTCACAAGTAGAATTGCATTCTCTGACGGGAAGTTTAGAATTTCTCCCAAGCAGGTAATATTTAATCATCCGGCCGGAAGATGATTGTTGCTAATAGTGTTGAATTCAGTCTTCCGACTAGAAGGTATCGAGCTTCTGCTAGGTACATCTCAATTCTCCAGCCAGAAGCTGAAACTTTCCAACACAGAATTGCACGCTGCAACCGGAAGTTCAGAATTCCTCCCAGGCATATAATATTTAATCTTCTTGCCGGAAGATAATAGTTTCTATCAGTGTTTAACTCAGTCCTCCGAAAAGAAAGTTTCAAAGCTTCTGCTCGGCAGATCTCAATTCTTCGGCCGGAAGTTGGAACTTTTCAAATGTTAACTACATCCGCCGTTCAGAAGGTGCGATTCTATCCACGGGTACAATTAAACCTCCGGCCGGAAGCTGAAACTTTCCCTTAATGAATGGCATACTCAGACCGGAAGTTGAGAATTTCTCCCTGGCGGATAGTATTGAATCTTTCTGCGTGGAATATGATACTTTCTACCAGAATTGGAACTCTGTCTTCCGACAGGAAAGTTCCAAGCTTCTACTATGGAGATCTCAATTCTCCGGCCGGAAGTTGAATCTTTCCCAAGAAGAATGGCATTCTCCAATTGGATGATGAGAATGTCTCAGTCACATAGTATTGAATCTTACAGCCGGAAGGTGATAGTATCTAACAGCTTTGAACTCACTCTTTCGAATAGAAAGTTCCAATCTTCTGCTTGGTGGAACTCAATTCTCTCGCCGGACGATCAATCTCTCCCAAGAAGAATTGCATATTCTCTGACCAGAAAGTTGGAAATTACGCCTAGTCAGGTAATATTTGCTCTTCCGGCCGGAAAGTTGATAGTTTCTACCAGCTTTAAACTGAGTCTGCCGACTAGAATGTACTGAGATTCTGCTAGGTAGAGATCAATTCTCCGACCGGAAGTTGAATATTTCTCTCAAGGAAGGTAGTATAGAATCTTCCAGTCGGAAGATGCTAGTTTCTGCCAGCTTTGAACTCAGCCCTCCAAATAGAAAGTTCAGAACTTCTGCTAGATCAGGCTCAATCCTCCGGCCGGAAGTCGACTCTTGGCACGTCGTCGACCATTTGGGACCACCATAAAGTTATATATAGCATGGTCCAGTAACAGTTGACCATGTGGAACTTTCTAAATCCTCCGACCGGAAGGTTGAGCATTTCACTCGGGGAGAAATGAATCCTCCGGCCGGAAGTTCACATTTGGAACCTGGCGTAGCAACCAGGTCAACCATGAAGTTGCATATGGCAAGGCATAGTTGTGGACGACAATGTGTGACTTGCTCAATCCTCCGACAAAAAAGATGAGAATTATTCACCGCCAGGTGGTAGTTCATCTTCCGACTGGAAGATGTCTGTTTCTACCAACCTTCAACTCAGATCTCCAAACTCAGAGTTGACAATTTCTCCCTGCCAGAACTCTCTCTTCCGGTCGGAAGTTGGCACTTGGTACCTGGACTACCAAGGGAGATGACATTAAACGCACGTGTGGCATGGTCTAGTTATGGGCGACCATGTGAGACATTATAAATCCTCCAACCGGACAGTTGAAAATTTCTCCAAGGCAGGTATCATTGTCAATTCTTCTGCCGGAAGTTGGCAAATGGTACCTGGTCTACCAACGGAGACGATCTTAACATCATGTGTGGCATGGTCTAGTCATGGGTGACCATAGGAGACTTTCTAAATCCTCTGACCGGAAAGTTGACAATTTCTCCCAGGCATGTGTCGTTCTAAATTCTCTGGGCGGAAGTTGGAGTTTGGTACTTTGGTCGATCAAGAGGACCACCACAAACTCACATATAGCATAGTCAGGTTATGGGCGACTACATGAGAGTGTTTACATCCTCTGTCCGGTGAATTGAGGCTTTCTCGTACGCATACTGATAACTATCTTCCGCCTGGAAGATTGCTACTCAACCGAATAACTTTGGCAGGCCTCAATCTTCTGCCCGGAAGTTGAAACCTTACAAGCTAGCCCATAGGTGATCTGGATTCTGTACCCGGAAGTTAGACAATGAATCTATGTACACCCCATCCATGTTCTGGGTTCTAATTCGGGTTCAGGTCAGTTACTCCGATTCAGGATTTGACAGTGAGAAATGATATATTGGTGAATCCTCCGGCCGGAAGTTGGGATTTACAAGTCACTCAGAAAGTCCTTCATTGAGGTCCCATTTGGGTCCTGTTCGGGTCCAGTGCGGGTCCTGTTTGGGTTTTGGTCGGGTCCGGTTCGGGTCTTTTTCAGATCCTGGTCAGGTCCTGTCCAAATCCCATTGAAGTTCTTAGTTGGATTCCTTCACAGATTTATAAAACCATTCGCTATAGTTTGTATTCAAGTTCCACTTGGGGTTATCTAAAACCGTCCTTGATCTGTGTATAGTTCTTATATAATTACCTTCAAAATCTCTCCTCTCTATGGAACCCCATCATATCGTACTTTCCAATATTACAGGCCTGCCACCTATACTCCCTGGCTCACACATGAAGATACGTCTCTATCATCGTCACCTGTTTTCTGTGGATGTTAGCGATTTATGACATAACTTCCTATGTACTCCGATAGGTGTCATATGTCAATAATGTTAGCAGGAAAAATGACCTTACGCGACGCGTAACTCATAAAGAAGCTATTTTTGGGCCGGTAATCATAGCATATTTGCCGCGTGGCACTATGACGTCCTGTGGACCTGCGAGTTGACTAGATTACTATGATACACATGCGATTATTGGCTCATGATACCATACATCATGCTGCATTGAATAAAACTGTCAAATGCCCTTCATTGTATGATCCCAAGTAAGCTCTGAAGTACACTCCTGATTACACTCCCAGCCTGCTTGATGTATGCTCCCAAGTGAGCTCTCAAGGCAGACCGAGTACCTGTATAAGCACACCGAGTACATTCTCATGTACACTCCCGGGCATGCTCTCAAGGACGCTCACAATTGCACTCGATGGCACTCTCCCAGCCTGCTTGACTGTATGCTCCCCAGTAAGCTCTCAAGATGATCTCAAGCATACTCTCAAGCACATTCTCAAGTACACTCCGAATTGCACTCGATGACACACTCCTAGCCTGCTTAACTATACACCTTCAAGTAAGCTCACAAGATGCTCCCAAGTACACTCCAAGTATATTCTCGAGTACACTCTGGGGCATGCTCCCAAGGACGCTCTCACTTGCACTCGATGGCACACCCCCAGCCTGCTTGACTGTATGCTCCCACACCAGCTCTCAAGAAGCTTTGAAGAACACTCCCAAGCACGCTCTCCAGTACACTCCCAATTGCACTCGATGACACTCCCAGCCTGCATGACTATACGCTCCCAAATCAGCTCACAAGATGCTCCCAAGTACAATCTCAGTACGTTCTCAAGTACATTCCCGGCCTGCTTCACTGTACGCGCCCAAACCAGCTCTCAGGAAGCTCTCAAGCACACTCCCGAGCACGCTTTCCAGTACACTCCCAATTGCACTTGATGACACACTCCTAGCCTGCTTGACTATACGCTCCCAAGTAAGCTCTCATAACGCTCCCAAGTACACTCCGAGTGCGCTCCAAAGTACACCCCCAAGTATGTTCTCAAGTACACTCCCAATCATGCTCTCAAGGTCGCTCCTCATTGCACTTGATGGAAAACTTCTAGCTTGCTTGGCTCTACGCTCCCAAGTACACTCTCAAGAGGCAAGACACTCCCGATATCGTTTGAATGTATGCTTCCATGTATGCTCCCAGATGCTCAATCCAGAGACTTCCTGAGTTGCAGGAGCCAGGCACCAGGAGGCAGGAGGCGGGTGGCTGGTGGCAGGTGGCGGGTGGCGGGTGGCAGGTGGCAGGTGGCGGGTGGCGGGTGGCGGGTTGCGGTTGGCCGAGGGTGCATGGTGTACGGTGGCTGAAATCGTGACACCGGTCGATATTATAGTCTGAATCTTATCTTTAGCGCGCCCACCGTGAGAAGATCTCACCATGCCTCATGGTCATGGTGTGGACAATTGTAGCCTTAGATTTTGCAGGAATGGTAGGCAATTCGAACTTGGGGAGAGCAGATCTCCCACTCAGATTTTCCAGCGGAATCTGCTGCTCGCTTCCCATCGATTGCGGCCCCATTCGTGCGCATTCAGTCTGCCGCTGATGGTGATGATGGCGGCGGCGATGGCAATGGCAATGGCAATGGCGATAGTGATGGTGTTGGTGATAGTGATCATAGTTCCAGAAGTACTTAGACAAGTTGGTTAGCTATGTCAACGTCAGCATCAAAGCGTCCACAGACTTAGAGCCTTCTACTAGCCAAAGCATCCACAGACCTAGAGCCTTCTATTGGCCAAAGCTTCCACAAACTCAGAGTTTTCCATCGGCCAAAAGCTTCCCGTGGAAAACTCTACTCCTCCCCAATCTGCTCCTACATGCTCGATCCAGAGACTTGTTGAGTGGCAGACAACAGGGAAAGGGATGTGTGAGGCAGGTGGCGTGTGGCCGAAATCACGAGGTCGGTCTATATCATAGTCTGAATGATATCATTAGCGCGGCCACCGAGACGAAATCTCACCATGCCTCACGACCATGGTGTTGACAATTGCAGCCTTAGATTCTGTACGAATGGTAGGCAACTGGATCTTGGGGAGAGCAGATCTTCGAGTCAGATCTTCCGGAGGAATCTACTCCTTGCTGCCCACGGATTGTGGGCATATGTGTGCGCATTTGGACCGGGGCTAATGGTGATGATGGCAATGGTGATGATGGCCATGGTGATGACAGCAATGGTGATGACGGCGATGGTGATGACGGCGATGGTGATGACGGCGATAATGAGGACGGCGATGGTGATGGTGTCGGTGATGGTGACCAATGTACAAGAAACAACGTTAGCATCAAAGCTTCTACAGACTTAGAGCGTTCTATTAGCCAAAGCTTCCACAGACTTAGAGCCTTCCATTAGCCAAAGCTTCCGGACTTAGAGCCTTCCATTAGTCCAAGCTTCCAGACTTAGAGCCTTCCATTAGCCAAAGCTTCTACGGACTTAGAGGCTTCTGTTTGGCAAAGCTTCTGCAAACTCAGAGTTTGCCATTGGCAAAAGGCTTCCAGTGGAGGAGAACTCTACTCCTCCCGAAGCGCGGCTCTCTCAATCAGGCTTTCAAGCAGGCTCTCAAGCAGGCTCTCAAGTAGGCTTTTGAGCAGGCTTTCAATCGCCAGCGGGCTCTCATGCAGACTTGCAGCGATAGTGTGTACACTAGCAGTATAACAGCAGCCAGTAAAGACAAATATAGGTCCATCTCTGGCTGGCAGCCGGGTATAGGGCCATAGGCCCACCCGCACATCTCTATGAATCGACTATAGATGACTATAGATTCCTTGTCGTGTAGGGGTCCATGGGATGCTTGCTATGAGCTGCGCGTGTCCGCGTGTGCGCTTAGCGCAGCCTATAGTCGATTTGCACTTTTGCCGATGGTCTCCCTTGTTTACACCTTGTTTACACCGGGATGGACATTACTATTGGAAATCTGCTCAACCCCAGGCCCGACTCCGCCCGATGGTGGAGCGGCCAATGTGATCTTGTCATCCTGTATATAGAGAGACCGCTAGAGTAGAGAGAATGATATCGCTTTTGGACCTTCTCACTGCGCCCGCTACCATTTCCAACAGGTTATCAGTCCGGACAGCGCAGTGCTTCACTCAGTCTAAGACTTTCACCCCCAATGTTTTGTTTTTCTTTCTCTAAGGTCAACTCCGGACATTCCGTTCTGAGCTTCCCATCGGGGAATGCTATTCGTCGAAGTCACTGCTCCAAGTGAGCTTCTGATCTGTTCTAACGTTCACTCCCGACCTTCTGTTCTGAGTTTTTTTTTTTCTTATCAATCTCTTCACTCCGACCTCTAAAGAATCTGAGATCTCAAACTCCCTTCTCCGACTTAGAAGTTCTTGCGGCATTTCTTCTCCCCTCTCTGAATTTCTACTTTAGTTGCTAGCTGCATTGCTAGTGGTGATAGTGGTGCCGCTACTTTGATCACCCCTGGTCACCTACCACGCTACGGTGACTTCCGGCACAGAAATCCCTCTAGACGAATAATAATTCTCTAGCTCCCCACACTTGTTTTCCGATTCACTGGCGGTTGGCACGCTCTTCAAACATATTCAGATCTGTCCTTTGACCGAAGGATTTTGTACATAAGGACCTCCTTCTGCCTCCTCTCTCCTTCTCATCCAATTCAATCTCATCCAACTCATTGTCGCGTATTTCCATTCCACCTTGCTTCTTCTATCTCCCCTTCGCTTTAGTATCATATCTCTCATCACATATATCTCAAGATGACTTCTGATTTCTCTGCTCTCGCTTCAATTGGCTTTATCAAGCCCCTCAGCTCTCATTCAGATTTTCGCAATTGGCTACTTGCTGCCACCAACATCTTTGCGGAGAAGGATTGGCTTGCGCTCATGGAAGGCAAGTAATCTCGACCAGCTGCCACCACTGAATCCGAATCTGCCACTGCGTCCACCAGCTCCTCTGCCCGCATCGAATCCAAGCTGGTGGAGAGCCAGCAGACCTGGGATACGAAAGCCACCAAGGTCCGTGGACTTCTAGGACGAATGCTTGATGCCAATCACCGAGAGATGTATTCAACAGAGAGAGACCCAGTGACTGTGTGGAAGATGCTCAATGAGCGGTACCAGGGGAAGGGCAAGCAACGAATCTGGTTCCTCAGGAGTGAGCTGTCTAAGGTACAGTACCAGGGGGAGGATATGTCAGACTTTATCTCGAAATTGCAGAAGCCCCTCAACCAGCTTCTCAGTGCTGGGTGCACAGCCTATGAGGACGATGACAAGATCTTCCTCTGGCTCAACACTTTGCCCATGGAGTACCACCCTTTCAGAACTAGCATCACCAATGCTGAATCTCTGACCTTTGAAGAGGTATCATCCAGACTGATTCTGGAACATGAGAAGCTCGCTGGGGGGAAGGCATGATCCAGGAGAGGAGGAGTTGCTTTCTTTGCAGAGAATGGAAAGCCTTCGAAGGGGGCACATAATCAGCGGTGTGCAAACCGCTCCAAGGACACTTGCAGCTACTGCCACCTCAAGGGACACTGGGCGAAGGACTGCAAGAAAAGGATTGCCAGGGAGGATCGAAGGGGCCAGGGGTCTGCCAACGCGAGGCAGGCTGTTGCTTGGATGGCCTATGTCAATGCACAGGATATTGCATACTCTCCTCCCACTCTGGATCGATGGATTGTTGATAGTGGAGCCTCACACCATATGACCTCCCAGCAGGGTTACTTCATCACCTACTATCCTGACTGAACCACAGTCACTCTGGCCAACAATAGCATTGTGAAAACTGCTGGTAGGGGAGATGTGGTGCTGCTCCTGCCCTCTGGAGACATCACACTCAACGATGTGCTCCATATTCCATTACTTGGATTCAGCTCGCTTCTCTCTCTTCGCCTGATCCACCAGTCAGGGTGTCAGATTGTATTCAATCAGCCAGGTTCAGGACCACCTAATGGAGATTTTGAGGGAGCTGATCATGTCATGCACATTCTGAATGGTCCTGATATCCTAGCAACTGCGACACTGATTGGACACTCATATGTACTTCACACGAAGAGGAATCCGGTTGTTGCTGCTCTCACCACAGCCTCGGTGCCCATCAGATCATCTCCCATTCACCATCCATCGAGGAAATCTGCTGATTCGCTGTTCCAATGGCATCTACGCCTTGCACATATTGGATTCGAAGGAATCAAACAGCTCGCCAAGGACCCAGCCTCTGGTATCAAATTAACCTCCACAGCCATCGACACATGTGCTGCAGGTCTGCAGTGGAAGCAGACCCGACATCCATCAACCAAGCCTGCTCAACGGGCCTCGAATACTCTTGATAGGGTCCACTCTGATCTCAGTTGACCAATGACTCCTCAATCTTTGGGAGGAGCAAAGTATTATATCAGTTTCAGGGATGATGTGACTTCTTGGACGGAATTGGAACCCATCAAGAAGAAAAGTAATGCTTTTGGCAGCGTCAAGAAGTACTTTGCAAGATGTCAGGCCATGCATGGAGTCAAGATTAAGGCATTGCATTCAGATACTGGTGGGGAGTATACATCTCATGCTTTCAAGGAATTTCTGGCGTTCTCTGGATGCAAGCATGAGGTCTCTGCTGCCAATTCACAAGAGCAGAATGGCGTTGCAGAGAAGGTCAATAGGACGATTGTTGGGCGAGCAAAGGCAATGCTGTATGGGGCTCAACTTTCTCGCTTTCTGTGGGCTGAAGCAGCGAGGACTGCTGTTTATACTATGAATCGAACTCCCACCAGGTCTCAAACGAAGACCCCTTATGAGTTATGGACTGGAAAGCTTGCCCATTCGCTAGTCCATCTACAGCCCTTTGGATGCGAGATATGGCATCATGTTACAAACGACCTTCGAAGAAAGTGGGAGCCCAATGCAATTAAAGGACAGCTTGTGGGCTATGAAGGTAGAAATCAGTATAGGGTGTACTGCAACCATTCGATAATCATCACCAGGGATGTTGATTTTGTACCTCCAGCGCCACTGGCAGCGCTATATCCACCTATGGCTGTTATCAAGGAAGATGATGAAGAGGACTCGGGAGTTGCCTTGAAGACATCGAAGGCAGATTCACACGCAGATACACCACCACCAGCAGAATCCAAGCGAAGTCAGGACAATGAGGAAACCCTTCATTCAAGTACAGTCAAAGCTCCTGCTCCAAGGACAGCAGTCGATGATGATGCAACAAGCGCAGCTCTAGTACCATCAAGAAGACAGAGCTCACGAAAGAATGCTGGCATATTCAGTACCCCACGATTCCACGAAGAACTGTCACGTTCAGAAAGCACTCAGCAGACTGGCAGCAACAAGGGACACGCTGCATTTGCACAGGCAACTACATCCATCGAAGAGCCTAGGTCTATGGAGTAGTGCAGGTCAGCTAACCTGCAACTGCATCCTATGGGTGGGATGCACGTTACGCGCCATAGGATGCAGTTGCAGGGGGTGGCAACCAGGGTCTGACATGCCATAGGATGCACATGCAGGGGTCCTGACCTGCTACCATAGGATGCAGTACAGGGATCTAACCTGCTGCCATAGGATGCAGTTCAGGGGTGTGAACTACTCCTGCCTATCTGGGGTTAATACTATATCCCCACCCACACCAAAAATTCTCGTCAGCCTTGATGAGACTCTTCATGATATACTAGTATACCCCCACAATGTCACAATAGAGAGATAAAATAATTAAAAGGGATTGAAGATAAGTATGAAGAGAAGCCAATAACCAAATTTCAGACTCCAAATTGCATTATTTGTGGAGTAGTTGTGAAGAATACTGGTGAACAGGGATAAATATAGCAAAAAATGCAACATTTGAAGAGAAGGTGTGGTACCACACTGAGAATATCTCTTGGCATCTGAAAGTGGTTGCTTTTCATATAGCACTATTTATCAACAATCACAAAATAGAGAGTGAAATTAATTAAAAGGCATGGTAGATAAGTATTAAGAGAAGCTGCTAACAAAGTTTCATACTGGAAATAGCATTACTTATTGAGTAATGGCATATTTGGCAGAGGAAGATGAAAGAAAATACAAAAAATGCGCCAGGTAATACGACAATGTGGTACCCCACCCAAAAATATAGATTGCCAGTATGGATGGTTCCGCTCACAGCCTGGTACTCTGGGTCTATATTTCCACATTGGGCAGAAATACTAAATTCAGCACTATAAGGAAATGCCTGAAGTATAGTAACTAACAAAATCTCCGACTAAGGATACCATTATGTGTTGAGTGGTTGTTAATTTTGAGAAGGAGAATGGAAGAAAATACAAAAAGGTGCAACTGGTGATGAGACGGTAAGGTACCACACGTACTTGGTTGCTTGCCAGCCACAACAGTTCTATTAGTTAGCTGCATTCCTGCGTTAGACTCGAATGACAATACTGTTCATTCCAGATACTCATTACGAGAACGTTCAAATTATTATCATCAACTGATAATAGTATTCACAGTCAAATTAAATGATCAACTGAAGTATCAGTTCTCAATAACCTAATTGTACTTGGATAGCTGGAGTAACATTTACCAACAAGTTAGTTTTTTCTGGACAGTATAGTTCAACAGTATGATACTAAAATTGACTTTGCATTCACCACTGATACTAGTATTCACGTTCAAATTGAATGAATGACTGTAGTATCAGCTCTGAATGACTCAATTCTATCTGGATAGCTGGTGTAACATTTACCAAGTTGTTAGTATTTTTACTGGACAGCATGTTTGTAAACAATGATACCAAAAGTATCTTTCCATTATCCACTACTGCTAGTATGAATATTGAAATTAAATGAACAACTTTAGTATCACTTCTGAACAATATATTGGTGTCTGGATAGGTTGAGTAACATTTACCCAGTTGTTAGTATCTCTATTGGACAGCATGTTAATACCATATGATATAGAATTTTTTATTTCATTTTCCAGTGATATTGGTATTCACAATCATATTAATTGAACCATGGTAGTTTTAGTTCTCAAAGTCGTATTTTTATCTGGATAGGTTAAGTAACATATATCAAAATGTTAGTATCTTACTGGAAAGCATATCTATACAACATGATACACAAATTCGCTCTGCATTGTCAGCTGATTCAAGTATTCACATTCAAATTGTATGTACGACTGTACTGTGAGTTCTGAACAAGCAATTCCGGTGTGGAAAGGTGGAGTAACATTTACCAAGTTGTTATCATCTTTGCTGCACTCCGTATGAATCCAATATGATAGAAAAATCATCGTTCCATTGTCTGGTGAGCCTAGTATTGACATTCCAATGCGATGATCAACTGCAGTATCAGTTCTCAACAACATATTCGTATCTGAACAGCTGAAGTAATATTCACCATGTTCTTACTATCTTTACCTGGCAGCATATATATAAAATATGACACTAACATTCTCCTTACATTATTCACTGATACTAGAATTCACATACAAATTAAAATAATGACTGTATTATCACTTCTGAATGATATATTCATATCTGGATATCTAGAGTAGCATTTCACAAGTTGTTAGTATCATTGCTGGATGGCATATTGATACAATTTGATACTAGAAATATCTTTTCATTTTTCAAAGATACTAGTAATCACATTCAAATTAAAGAAACAATTGTAGTATCACTTCTGTAAGATATAATACTAGCTGGATAGTTCAAGTAACATTTACCAAGTTGTTAGA